>Ga0315913_1003395_pt1 | contig 19111 bp, 11 predicted proteins | sample MpolsnodulesMG_FD_207736 | JGI IMG/M metagenome (GOLD analysis project Ga0315913, IMG submission 207736) | Medicago polymorpha root nodule microbial communities from Los Angeles, California, United States - small nodules | ecosystem: Host-associated > Plants > Roots > Nodule | place: USA... | reverse complement strand
GTGTAACTGCTGAGAGGATGTTTTCTTCTTTTCAGTCAAAAATGGTGTAAACATCAATAGAACTCCAAGTCCTCCAGCAACATTCAGGATAAAGAAGACCATATGTGTTCCTGCAGTTATGCACAACAGCGAGCTTCAGGAATTCAGGTAATTATTAAATTAAATCTAGTAAAAGAAATTAAATTTAAAATGCTCTTAAGTATTTTGATGTCATATTCATAGAATAGTTCCTATGTCATTCTATTGTTGCAGTTTTTCTTTCTATTGCTTATGTGTAGGAATTAAACTCTTAAATATTGTTGTGTTGTTTACAAATAGATAGCATACAATATAAGGGGAAAAATTGAACAGTTACATAGGTGATGTAAGTATTAACTCATTAAAATTAGCTGAGCATCATACCTGGGAGGAAAGATGCATGCATCCGTTTTTGTGACCAGGCTAATCTGCATTGAACAAAATATCAGAATAAGAAAACTGAATATATTATACTGTTTTCCATATATTATTGTAGTCAGAAACGAATTCTGCATGCCAAGTATATATGTAATATATTTTACTTACAAGAAACATATATTTTTGTCCAGATGAAACCCTAATAGTGTTGGATATATTTCATTGTATTGCATATGGTTAGAAGTTAGTTTTAGTGGTTACTTGTTTTCCAAGTAAGCTAGTTAGTGAAACCTCTATGATGAACTAGTGCTATATATAGCTTTGTATCAGTTAAACAGAATAATGAGAATAGAATTCACCTCACAATTGGTATCAGGAGCTCCCTTAAGGGTCCTGTAAACATTCAGTTTTACAAAGAAAAACAGTTTTTTGGAGGGAAGTTAGTTAAAACAGTTTTCTCATTGATCTTCAAGATCCTTCTTCATTTCAATCTTTCTCATGTTCTTCAAACGGAGTTGAAGATTCAGCTATGGCAGAACAGCAGTTTTTCATGCCACCTGCAATTCCCAAGTTTGATGAGTTATATGATCACTAGGCAGAACTCATGGAGAAACTGTTGCGATCCAAGGAGTACTATGGATTGGTGGAGACTGGAATCACTGTGGCACCATCAGATGCAACTCCTGAACAATAGTGTCTCCGAAAGGAAGAATAGAACCCCGATAAACATGGTGAAGAGTATGTTATCTGGCAGAGATGATCAAAGAGATTTTGGCCTGAAGCTGTTGTTTGGGCCACTCATGAACTGAATAGAAGTCCTACTCTATCTGTTAAAGATATGACACCTAAACAAGCTTGGAGTGATTTGAAGTCTGCGGTTCACTATTTTAGAGTTTTTGGGTGCATAGCATATGCACATATAACAGATGCTCAGAGCAAGAAGCTTGATGAAAAAGGTACCAAATGTGTTCATCTTGGGAGTAATGAGTCTAAAGGTTACAAGATTTATGATCCTACTCAGAACAAAGTGACAATCAGCAGATATGTTGTGTTTGAGGAATCAAAAGGGTGGAATTGGAGTAAAAAGCGAAAGGTGACATAAATGATGAAAAGAACAACAGAAAGAAGAAGCAAATATTGAGCTTCACACTGATGTTGATAATGCTAGTAATGAAGAAATAGATGAAATATTCACTCATCATCTAGCAATGAAGAATCAGACAGTCAAGAGATAACTTGTCTCCAAGATAAAGAAGACCTCATGTGTGGAGTAAAGACTGTTGTTGTCATAGAAACAGAAGAACAAAGTGAACTGCTTAATCTAGCTATTTTCAGCAATAGTGAGAATCAAATCACTTAAGAAATGTTGTTGTCAGAGAAATGTTGTTGGTGCTCTTACCAAACTCATAGAGCTCAATTTTCTCAACTGTTGTGAGAGTTTTTGAGGGTAATGATAGAGGATATAGTTTTGTTCTATTTATATATTTGATAGCTTCTGGTATATTATCTAGAATGTTATGAGATCTGTTAGATAGCTGTTGGAGAAGATGAGTAACTGTTAGATTAGTTAAAACCTGATTAAATAACTACTGTTTTGTATAAATAAGAGCCAAAAAATTTCGCTTCTACATAATAGAAAATTCAGATTCAATTTTCGCTTCTACATGGTGTCAGATAAATGGTAAGAACTTAACATTGCAAGGGACAGAGTTCAAATCTCCTTAGGGACAGTTGTAAAATGACCTTTTTTTCCCATTTAAATTAATACTAATTTACCCTTCAATTTTGCATTTCTCTCAAATGTCACTTTTCTTCATGTTTATAATTAAACTATCAGTAGGTATATTTAGTACTTTCATGAGTAGTACACTCTTCTATTGATATACAAACCATATCAGTTTTAGTATAGAAAAAAGAAGAAGCCCTAATTAGGGTTATTATAATATTAGTCTAGGCCTATAAGCCTTCAGGATTATTGTAATACTAGTACTAGCACAAAAGTAATTCAGACATTCATTTAAGAGATTAGCATGAAATTCTGTACAAATTACAAAACATACACTGATAAGCAAGTTTATGCCACAATTTGGAACAATGAAAGATGAGTAAAATAAAAGCTAGAGAAAACAAAGGTACACTCACACTGCACCACCTCCAGCTGGACCAATTGTTTTGAATATTGACATTCCAGTCATAGCAATGCCATTAGCTGCCCCTCTTTGACGTTGTTCCTGTTTTCCAAATCAACATGCCATTTATGCCACAATTTTCTTAAAATATGATCTCAACTTTTGGAATGAAATAGTTTAGAATACTAGAATAGAAACCAAACATTACCACTGCTCTATTTTGCATAAGAAATAAACCAGTGATTATGGTCACCTGAAATCCAGCCAAGTAATACAATTAGGTAAGCTTGTAATATAGAAAACTATTGTTAGAATCCTAATCTAGGTTAATTTATAACATAAGCATTTTATGTTAGAAGATATGGTCAACGACAATTACAAAGATTGCTGATTTGTAACTCTAGTCTAATGGTTCATGAGGTGTTTGCTCAGTGGTAAGAGTTTGGTCATCTACCCTCAAGGTACGAAGTTCAAATTCCCTAGAGAACAGTGTAAGATAACCATTAACACCACTTTAATTAATAATAGTTTTCTCATTCTCTGATTTAAAAAAAAAATCAGTCTACACAATTAGTCTTAATTAGGTCTTTGATTACTCTTATGATACATTTATGTACAGGGCATCAAGTAAGCCTACTTTAAAGGGATAGACTTGGTGCAATGATAGAGTTGTTGGCTTGTGACTTGAAGGTCACATGTTCAAATCTCGGAAAGAGCCACTCTGCTTGCAAGAGCTAGACTTCATACATCAAGTCTAACATGTCTGGTGGAGCCTTACATATGAGTCATATGCGAAGCTCCAAATCGGTGGAGGCAGAATGAATCACAAGATGGTACGATCTCGAGATGTAGATCACGTTCGTGATTTCGATGTTTAATGAATTTTGAAACTGCATCACTAATGATTGGTTAAATAAACAAAAAATAATAAACTCACACTTAGAATATTCTTCAGAAGGGAAGCAATATTAATCACTAGGTATAGTGTGATTCCAGAAAGCATTGCTATGAAGGGGTAACTTTGCAAAAGAGGTATGGCTAGCACCTACATAAGGTGACAAAATAGCAAGACAGATTCAGAACAAGAAACAATGTAATGCTGAGTTGCATTCACCATTATGAATGGTGAAATCTTACCCCAGAGGTGCGAGCAAATCTTACAGGTCCAAAAGTTTTTTCTAATGATGGGTATAGGGAAAGCTGGTAGACAATAAGACCAATACCTGACCATTGATCATTTGAGAAAAGCTAAATAATTAAGCATTATATCTTTTGAAAAGAATGCACAAAATTAAATAAAGTATATCTAAGTATTGAAGTTATAAGAGGAAGAGGGAACAGAAGAAATTTAAAGACTTTGAATTATGATCATGGTTTGGTATTGTGATGATACAAAAGACCAAGCACTTTCCCAAAGTTGCACTATGTATTGCTAATTCTGATTATGAAGCTAGTCCTAAGGAAGTTATCATATTGCATCATGTACAATTCACAATAGTACATGTGCTATCATGTAAGTTAAGGAAGTTATCATATTACATTAATAAATCATTAGGGATGCATACACATATCAAAGATGTACCTGATATTGCAAGAACATCACCAACATTTTCAGTTGTGAAGTTCAAACCACCCAACCTTCTAGGACTAACCGCCCATAATGAGAAGACCTATTAAGATGTAGAATAGTGCTTACTTATAATATGAAATATCAGTTCGCTGCAGGTTAGTTAGAATATCACCTAACGGAAAGAAAAACTCTATAGCACCGACACTTCAGATAGAAAGTGTTCCCGAGATTGACATGATACCACCACACGACATGATTACATTCAATTAAATTATATTCTCAAATTATTATCAATGTTGATGTATCAGTGTCATGTTCGTGTTTGTGTCCGTGCTTTATAGAAGAAAAGTCAAACCAACAACTACTAAATATGCATAAACTAACTTTATTAAGTAGGAATGGTACCTCTTGATAAGAAATATCATGAAGTGAGAAAATGCAATACACAACAATAGATGACATTAAGGGCCAGTTTAGGAAGAGGTTTTCATCCTTTTGGATTATCTTGTCTTTGCCTGCTTTCCCATTTCTTCCAGTTTCTAAAGCTTCAGCATCATCAATGAACTCATTGCTAAGAGGGTGGTTGTGTAATGTTTCCTACAGTCGGACAGGCATGCATTTACAGAAATTACATTGATGGTAAAGTAAAGAGAAATATATATTGTTCACGCGCGCATAAAAAGGAAAGTAAAGGCAAGGCTGAGCTAAAAACTTATACAAAAATGTCGCTACATTATGAAATGTCAATATAATAATAGCATTAGAAAAATGTTGCTATATTGTGATAAAATGGTTATACTTGTTTAACAAACTATTAATTTATTTATATCACATCTGATAATTTTCTAACCAACGGCTATATGCGTTTAAAGTGAATTATCACTTCAGAGGAGCAAAATCTGTAGGATATAAAGAGACAAGTGAGAATTGAGTTGATTTTGAATGCTTGTTTCTGAACCAAAGAGGAATCTGAAAGAACTTTCTATCTATTATTCAGACCCCTACTACTTTTACTGATACCACATCAAAATCAGTAAAAAATTTCAACCACCAAAGTTTAGCACAAGTAGTTGTAAATCAATGATATATATCAGTATGCAATCAGAAATACATACCGGAAGCCAGATGCAGGCAATTGCTACTACAAACGCAAAAACTGATATTGAAATGGAAGGCAAGAAATATGGAAACCTGCAACAAGATTTATGTTTCGACAATGACAATCAGAACATCAACGATACGTTTGGAAGAAAAAACTAAATTGTTAAAATTTTATGAAACTAAAAATAAAGATAAATTCTCTTACTTGTCCCAAAAGGAATCCTTTGGAAATAGATTTGGGTATTTTACAGTTGGCTGCAATATAATTTTCACACAAATTATTAGAGAAACAAGTAAAAGTGTGTTAAACAAAGTAGAAATGTAGCAAGTCTATGTTTGAATATACAAGAAGGGCTTCTAAGTTTTATTAGATTCAATCCATGATCATGACATATATAGGTAACATATCATATTCTCATGCCATTTTTCTATGTCCAAAATCTAAGGCTATTCTCAAGATCTTTTTTCATTACAAAAGGAAAAGAAATAAAGAAATACCTGAGCCAAATAACCACCCAAAGCTGGTCCAATTATTAAACCTATGCCCCAAGCTGCACTGAACTGAAATCATATCACATCATTATGAACTATTATTGTTGAATGAGAGAGACCTGAGACATGAGATGGTGAAACTGTGTGTATCAACTATACAACAGAGTCAATTTACATATACTCAATGCCTTATAGGTGTCGGACATCGACACTTTCGGAGAAAGATTACAGAAGCTTACAGTTGAGAGTCCAAGAGCTTGCTTTTCTTCTCGAAATATTTCAGAGCAGTAAGCCTGTTATTAGAAAAGGATGTGACAAAAAAAATTAACTGATATCTAAATATACAAATGACAAACATATGATTGCTCTCTGATGTTGAAGGATGAAACATTTAGGTATTATTGTGTTGATTGGTACCTTCATTGGTCCAAGCAAACCATTTAAACATCCAAGAAAAAATCGCGTTGCAACAGCCATCCAAAAACTTGTGCTAAGGCCAAAAAGTGTGTTGAAAATGATACTGAAATCAAGTAATCAACATCATGAATGCTCTAATGGAAAACCATACTCGCTCTATTTGGATAAACAGCTTAGTTTAGCACTTATAGCGTAGACGCTTGATATATAAGTACTTATGTACAAGCTATTTTTATAACAAAAAATAAAATAAAGTCAAATTTTTTCATAAGCTATCATGGACAGCTTATGGAAATTAGCTGAAAACAACTGACGCACATTTCATAAGTAGTTTCCATAAGATCTCTTAAACAGTCCTACGAGTGTCATGCGAGTAGATAGACTCAAATACGTCTATTCGAAAAAGAATCTCAATGACATATATACTTACACCGAGATAATCCCTAAAATTGCAACAGGTTTTCTACCGTAACGATCTGCTATGATCCCCCACAATATTGATGTCAAAGATCTTCCAAGCATGAACGCAGATCCTACAACATTTTCAGTCATATTAGGATCAGAAATAAAGAACTTATGAAGATAAAACACATCGAGGAAGTTTAAAAATATAATAACAAATCTTACCCACATAACCAGCATAAGCACTTATGTCTTCCTCTCTTTTTGCAATATTGAAATCTCTTATCTAAATAAAAATACTGTTCACATTAAATGTTGGAAAACTTTAGCCAAAATGTAGCATACTTTAGATAACAAAAATTGTTTCACCTATTGTTTCAGAGATACTTCCAAGAATTAATAATGTCACAAAATTAAAATATGTATGCTGAATTAAAGTGATTAGTTAAATTTACCATGAAATATAGGTAAGGAAATAGAGATGATATAGGGAGAGCTGTAAAGAACAAAAACAATGACATCAAAGATATATCAATATGGGATTGTACATTTTTACACCTAAAAGTTTGACAAAGTAACTAAACTGTAACACAATTTTTATATTTCATTATAATAGTTATTATCATGACTAAAATTATAAGAAGAATCATCATTCTTTAACAAAGTGAAAATTAATTTCAAAGCATAGCTTACAGCTGCATAAAACCACCATCCATATATTCAAGAGATTTCGAAATGAAACATCAGTTTTGAGCTCTTTTGCTTTGTCAACTTTACAACCAGGACAATTCTCATAGTACTTTTTCTTCAACAATGTCTCTCCAACATTTCCATCTTCCATTTTTTGCAACACAAAACAATGGTTACAATGTTTGTGTTATGTTATGACCCTCTTCACAGAAAGACATAAAAGATACAAGAAAAAAATGGAACTTGTTCTTTAAACCAAAAGACAATAAAAAAGATTTGTCACACAACTGAAAGGACAATTGTAGAGCTATGAGAAGAAAATAACAAAATTCATATAACATTAAATTGTGTTGAAAGAGACATGATTGGATCTACAAAATCTGACATCATTGCAGACGTCAAATAACAAAAAAAGACCAAGTCATAAGAATTGGTCACGAACACTAATAAATGCTGTTTTTTTTTGTTACAAGCACTAAATGCTGTTGGTTTTGTGTGGATTTAGAAATAAAAAATTGCATCGAAAATAAAATTTTAATTTCTAAGACAACAAAACAGTAGTAAGTTTGACAATGTATTTGATTAAGATAATCTTTTATCTCTCCAAATAAATAAAAAAATAGAGAGAATCATCCTAACTCACCTTGGTCACATTCTCAACCTTCAAAATCAAATTTTCCCTTTTCATTAAATGATAGTTAAAAAAAATACACGGCCTTTTGTTTTTCGATTGGACCATAGAAACTTCCTTCCGTTAATATTTAATATTTGTGAAAGTTATTTATTTCAAAAACAATATTTGTGAAAGTTATTGTTTACAGTATAATTTTCATTCTCGTTTCACAAACAAAATTACTGATTCCTATGATAATTTAAACTATATAACATCATCAAACAACGTTGTATTGAAATGTTGAAATCACGGGAGGAAAAAACACGAACAAAAATATAATATAAATTAAAAGAAAGAAAAAGGTATGCAATTGGTGATTAAAAAATGGCTCAAAACCAACATAAATAAGAAGAAAGATTTGTTAAAAGGGAAAGTTGAAGAAATATAGAATTCAGATAAAAAAAAAAAGCTTATCTCTCTAAAAATATTGTAGCCCCTAATTACAAAAAAATCTTTTACTATATTTATATAAGATGATCAAATACGATGTCGGTAAAGAGTTTTATATTTGGGTTTATTTTTTTATTTTTTTTATATAGGGTACAATGGTATTAAATATGTTCAACTTGAAGCATTTATGGGGATGGTTTAGGAAAAGGAAAATATGGGGAAAATCTTTTATTAAATATTTTTTGGGGGATGTGAGAACTTTAAGAAGATGTTTTGGATAAATTGAGATATTGTTTGTTTAGAAAAGAACAGTGGAAGCACTACTAAAAAAACAAAAATTAGTGAGGGAAATTTTGTGAGGGAAAACGTGAAATCCCTCTCAAATTCCGTCACTAAATTTTGCGACTAAGAAATTTGTGAGGAATTTCAATTTTTCCGTCACTAATTTCCCTCTCAAATTTTTCTTTTTCTAGTAGTGAAGTTTGGGGGGTTTGAATGATTAAGGAGTTTAACTTATCAGTACTTGGTAAACGGTGTTGGAGGTTGAAGGAGGTAAGAGAGAGTTTGTGGTTTAGAGTTTTATCCGCAAAACATGGAGAGGAGGGTGGCACTATTAGTGATGGGGGAAGGTTTGCTTCATCTTGGTGGAAGAATTTACTTAGTATTGGAAGTGGAGTGGGTGTGGGATTTGGTAATTGGTTTGATGATAACTTACGTCGTGACGTGGGGGATGACACAAAGACTTTATTTTGGTATGATCCTTGGTTGGATGGAGGGGTTCTAATAGACATAATTAGTCGTCTTTTTGCCTTGGCTGATAACAAAATGGTGATTGTGGAAGATATGTTCAGGGTGGGAGGAGGGCAGTGGGGCTTGAAAATGGAGGCGACATTTGTTGGCTTGGGAGGAAGAAAAATTGAGGAAGTGTTACATGTTACTTTATCATATTGTTTTGCATGTTAATGTTAGTGCTAGAGGGATCTATAAACTTCATGAATCTTCAAAATATAATGTTTCTAGTGCTTATAACTACTTTCTTTCAATGGACCAACATATCACTGTTGATCATTCAAATATCTTTTGGCATAAAGAGGTTCCATTAAAAGTCAACATATTTGCTTTGTGTTTGTGAAGTAATCGTTTACCAACTACAAATAACTTAATCAAGCGAAAGGGTGCTCCAATTAAATGCTACGTTATGTGCATGAAACTGTGGCAAGGAGGAGGATATCTACCATCTCCTTTTGTCTTGCGATTTATTTGGAAAAATTTGGTATGGTATATATGTTTAGTTAGGTTTTACTACGGTTCATCCAACTCAAGTTTTCAATCTTTTACTTTAATTAGGCTTGATTGGTGGCTTTTCAAAGATAGTTTACCATGTTCTTCATTTAATTTGGCTTTTTGCATTTGAACCATTTGACACAAAAGAAATTCAAGAGTTTTCAACACACAAGGGGGAATCTCTTCAGCATCTTCATGAGAAAGTAAAACTACGATTTTTGGTGGCTAAAGGCAAATCACCCAAATTTTGCTTTTAACTATCTCACGTGGTGGCTTAACCCTCTTTTGTGTTTGGTGTAACTTTCTAGTCGTGTTTTGTGTTTCTTTTAGAGAGCTTTCTTTTTGACTCTTTTTAATTTCGTGCACTATTGGATCCTTGATGTAACTGTAGCTTTTTCCTCGTAGTCTTTTCTAGTACTCTTTGTGTGGGATTGACTAAGAAGTTCAATTAATATATTCCATTTTACCTTCTTCTAAAAAAACTTAAAGCATTTATGGGATTGAATATTTAAATAACCAAAATTAATTGGCTTAATTGCACTTTTCACCCCCAAACTTTTAAAATGTAGTGATTTTGGTCCCCTAATAAATAAAAGCCAAATCCCTCCTCATGTTTCGTCTGAACCGATGAAAACCCAGGAAGGAGATTCCATGGGTGTGGAAGATATTTTCAGAGAAGAAAATGCAGTTCCTTCTGATGGTTTGATCCTGGAGTGCATGAGAGACAGAAGAAAATTATACGAGGATTTTGAAGAAAAATGATGCATTGAAGAAGAAGGAGAAAAGTCTTGTGAACGTCATTGTAATATTAGGGATTTTATTGTATTTAAGTGTGTGTGTGTGTCTGTACTTTGCATTAAGCCTGTTTAACTAATTACATGTTGTATGAGATGAGTTGTTATTTAAGTTGTGTTCCTTGTTGCAGTGTTGTATTAGATGTGATGTTATTTAGGTTGTTAACCTATGCATTGGTTTACCATATGCAATTTCTGATTTGGGAATGGAGTAACTAAATTAGTTTGTTTATGTTAATATTGCAAGCCCTGTTTTTAAAGGATTATCAGACTAATAGAAGAGAGGTCTTTTTAACTAGAATATCATTTGATTTATTATCAAGATTCTCCTAATTCTCTTGGATTATAAATATTAAAATGAGGAATTTCTATTTCATAATCATCACCAAATTTTAAATAGTATATGCATTTGACACATCATTAGAAACACTTAAATTATCATCAATTTTCTCATTTTTATGGTCTAAATTATTCAAGTGTTTGTATGTCTCACTTGATAGGGAAATTTAGGGTTGAATACACTTGATGAAGTAGTGGTGGTGGTGGGGTGGGGGGGGGGGGGGTGTATATACCAAAAATATCAGTAGGGTTGAAAACATTGTTCATGTTTGGGACCAATGGTGTAAATTGGTATATAACCCACCCACCCCCCAACAACTTATGTTATATACACCCCCAAAAAATTGGGGCGTAGGTCGTCGCACCTCGAGCCTACGCCCTTGGCCGGCCCTATTCTCATGTCCTCCCTCTGTATCTCACACCCCACCAAGAAACTCATACCAAAATTAGACCGCTTTTCAAATTCGGCACCATGAGTTCAACGTCTCAAGATGTAACATTTGAAGAATATTTGCTTATGAGTTTTAAGATTACTTTAGTTTTTCTAAAGTAAAAAAAAAGTGAAGGAATAAGAAGCGAAAATATTTCCACACCTTTCTAAGAATTATTCATTTTGATTATTCATTATGACAATAAATATGCATTTGCACTATTTGCTTTTCACACTTTTGACTTCTTAGCATCATAGACTGTTGACCTTCTACATAAAGTTTAATGTCTTCTTGGTCCATGAATATTATGTTTACAAGAATTGGTTTTGCCATCCAAAAAGGCCTAGCGACGCAGCTTGTTGCCTGCTTGCCTTCTATTCATGTGTAATTAATCTTTGATATATAAAAGTAAAAAACGTTATGCTAAAACCGTCCAAAGAAAAGAAATTATGGAGAGATACACAGATTGGGGCACCAAGCACCATTCACAGGGGGCGCTAAACATGATTCTGGAGATGTGGGATATTGAAACTAGTAGAAGGGGAAGGGATGAAAAACAATGGAAGAGGAGAAGGTTTGATATATGACAATGCACCAATTTTTCTACTAACATTGTCCTCGTCACTTTCTCTGATGTCTCCTCTTTGTTGTTTGTGTGTTCATTGATTCATCACAGCTCTTTGATGTTGTTGACATATATGGCAATGCACAAGAAGAAGATAAACTCTCTAGTTTTTTTTATTCCAACGGTGTCGTGCCATTACAAAGTCTTTGTTGGTTAATCGTCTCTCACCTCATCCACCACCTCTAAATGTGACTTCCAAACACACCCTAGAAAGCTATTGTGCCAACTTTGTGTTTGGTCACTAAGTCACCGTTCGATTTGAGATCTAATGTTAGTGTTGCTTTTATGATTTCTTTGTTATGTGTCTTTGCTTGTCTTTTTAGTGTTATTTATAGTTTCTTTCCAATTTGTACTCTTATGAATTTGTTGAAATGCTTGGGAAAGACGTGTTTTGCTGGTATTGTATTTTGAGTAAGATGTTTATATAGGTTGTTATCAAATTTAACATTCTCTCAATTTTACAATTGACTTATCAACATGTGATTAAATTGGTAACGTCAGAGATTACTTATAGGCGATATGAGTGAACATCTGAAAATAACTTTTTCTTATAGACGAATGAGATTAAAGATTTAGGATCTTGCATGACAATTTGCCGTATGTGGGAGGAATTAGTTTGGTTATAATAAAGATTTTGTTTTGTTATCTTCTTCAAAAAAAGATGTTGGTTTGTTAATTTCTCATTGGCTTATGAAATGCTTGCATGTATTACTCACTAGTGTTGATCTCAAAATGAAGATGAGAAATTTCCCAAGCTCACTGTCAATTTAAGTGTACTATCCTTATTTTAACATTTGAATAAAGCTTATTTTTTGTCAATAAAAATATTGGTCGTTTAAAAATAATAGTCTCGATTATGATTTTACGTAGATTCTTAAAAGAGACTAATGACATTAACAACATTTAGTGTGGGACAAGAAAGAAGAAAAAAGAGTATGGGACAGTATTGTGACGTCTAGCAAACAAATAAAGGGACAAGTTAGTCCTTCACAAAATATGAATACTCAAAAATGGTTTATCATGATTGTTGTGTGTATTTGCAACATACAAATATGCAATTTTATCCCATATTTACAATAAAGGACGGGAGCATTTATCACAGTACCAACAATCGAAGAGATTCCACTCCAACTCATGTTATGTTTGGAAGGAGACGTCTTAATCACGTTTAGGCATAATGTATGAACAAACTATGCTATTTTATCCTTCAACGGAAGAAGAAAACGGAAAATAAAAGAAGAGGAAGAAGGTAAAATTTTCTGATTTAGGGATTTTAAAGGTTATTTGAGGACCAAATTGTCTCAAAAAATGTTTTGCAATTAAGAACATAAATGTCTCCTACTCTCCTTCGTCCCCCTTAACTTCACATGGTCAACAAAGTGAAAAGTGGAGTGTCATATTAACATTGTCACGGTTCATTTCAACAATGCACACAAATATTGTGTGAAAATTTTGATCAAAGGAGTGTGTCCTAGTTTTTTTTTTTTTATATATTTTTTTATGTACATACAACTATGTTTTTTTTAGACTAATCTCAATTATGTTTTTTTTGTGAAGTGGGCAAGAGTGACACTTCTCTCCTTTTTATGTTAGTTTTAGATAAAGGACCAAATTATTATGAATAATATATATCGTTCTTATTAACACTAGAAAATACTCCATTGGACTTTATAAATAACTTTTTATTTTTTAGATTCGTTGAATAAATGATCTATGTAGTCTTAATTCTAAATCGCATAAACCAGAACGAAACTACTCAAAATGGATATTCGCATGGAATAGAATATAAACAAAAAGATGAAATGTTTTGAGAGGTGCCACATAATTTTTTTTTGCTTATGTTGGTAAAATAGGATTGTGTGACACTCAAATTGATGAGATGTTCGTGTATCAAATCAGGGGTTTGATTTAATAATAGATAATAAATTAGTATATTATAATTATTCTTATTTTTATTTATAGTAGATATAAAAAAACTAAATTTAAATAATTGTTAAATGATAAACAATTGTCTCAAGTATTAATTATTTGACCCAACATCACTCTTTAGTTACCCATTTTCAGAAAATCAACGTGAAAACATTAAATGATAATTTTATTTTCAATTTGGTTTAAGCGATTAAATTTGTCTTTGAATCACATTTGAATGATATAAAGTTTGATTAAGAAACGTTTATAAATCTTAACTTAACTAACAAAAATATCGAAATTGTTAAATCGGACGTAAATTTATGATGACTTTGTTACAAATATGTAATTTGAGTTTGTGGGGCTAAAATAAATAAAAGAAAAATGAGTAGGCCTCTATCTTTTCAGTTATTTCAAAAAGGTCATGCATGTAGTATGGTAAAGCCTAACATTAGACCATTTGAGTGGTACAAGTGGGAAACAAAGCACGTTACACAAAACACAATTAGTGTTATTGGACCCCATTCACAACAACAATGCTTTTGTGTTATTTCTTAGCACGCTTAATACCCTCTTCTTCCCACCCTTTTTATTTGTTTTTGCCATTTTGCTTTTTATCACCATGAAGTGTCATCATCATTCCACGCTCATGAATCATTTCTTCCAATCCTTACCATTTTTTGCAGTTGCACATTCACAGGTAGATATGCAATGTTTTTACCCCTTCTCCTAGGTGTAATCTTTGGACCTAGATCATATCAACTTTTCTTCTGTTAAGAGCCAAGATAAAATATGATTTGAAAATATGATTATAAGTCGACACCTTATAATTCAGTTTTGTAAAAGTTGAGTTAAACCTAACCTAAGTTGGACGTGAGTCTCACACATTAGATTACAGAAGAATTGAAAATATATTTTTAAATGGAGACATTTATATCTTACAATCCGGTTTTGTAAAAGTTGAAGGACACGAGTCCTTAATTAGTAAGGGCAATCCTACAATAGACGATATATGATTTGAAAATGACTTTATAAACAAGGTCATTCATCACCTTAATTTCAAGTTAGTTTTATAAAGGTTGAGCTAGACTAAGTTCTCAAGTAGAGATTTGACCGTTCACGTCATAACTTTGCCAAATTAAACAATAGAAAACTCAATCTATTTAAGCCATTAAATAGTGAACAGATGACTCATATCTCACTGACAAATTAGAAACTCAATCCCAACCATCTGATCTTGATGAGTGGTGGAGATCATTGACTATAAGTCTATAACGTCTTCTTTTGGTCATTGAATTTGATTGTGACACTTGCACTACTAAAAGAGGCAATCCTTTTGATAGAGAACCATATGTGAGTTTTTAGATAAAGCAAACATCTCAAAGAACTAAGTTTTACCCTTTTCATCTCCTTGATCTAGTTTGTGTAGTACTACCCTAACCTTTCTCATCTATTAACACTACAAAATCTTTCTTGCTAGACACTCATTCCATAGAGTTATATTCCTGATTTAGCTATTTTCTTTCCTTAGGAAAATAAATCAAGCCTTTCCTTTTGAAGTTATATATGACACATTGATTCTCTTAAAGCTTTGGCTTTTTTTTTTCCTTGTCTCATGGACTCATTTTACACTCTTATTTTGATAACATTTTCATTGTTGTCATTGGAATTTTTTGGATCTTATGCCCAGAATATCCAATCAGTTCATGTTCTTGACCTCCTCATAAGAGATCATACATTCAAGTCATTAGACAAAGACTTCAAGACAGGAATACCACAATCAGTGAAGCTACCTTCAAATTTATCAGGCATCAAAGTAGATACTGTGAGATTTAGATGTGGAAGTTTAACAAGGTATGGTGCAAAATTAAAGGAGTTTCATCTTGGTATTGGTGTTTCTATTCATCCATGTATTGAAAGAGTAATGTTGATAAGACAAAGCATAGAGTATAATAATAATTGGTCTTCTATATATTATGCAAACTATAATGATCTATCAAAGTATCAACTTGTTTCTCCAATTGTTGGAATTTTAGCTTACAATGCTGATGAAGATTCAAATTCTAGTAGTAACCCTTTTCAACTTGGAATTGAAGCTGGTGAAAAACTCATCACAATTGATTTCAACAATGCTACAAATTTCAACAACCAAGAAGAAAAAGGTATCAAAGTGAAACCATTATGTGTAAGTTTTGAAGGAAATGGAAAAATGACACTTGCAATAACAAAACCTTTAGCAACAAATGTTTGTGTTGCTAAAATGCATGGACATTTTGGTTTGGTTGTTGAGTCTTTACAACATCAAGATGATGAGTATAAAAAGCCTATAAGACTAAGTCAATGGAAAATTGCAGTTGGGAGTACTATTGGTGCTGCTTTAGGTGCTTTTCTTTTAGGTTTACTTTTTGTAGCAATGGTTGTTAGGGTTAAGAAAAGGTCAAGAATGGTTCAGATGGAAAGAAGAGCTTATGAAGAAGAAGCACTTCAGGTTTCAATGGTTGGACATGTGAGAGCTCCTACTGCACCTGGAACTAGAACAACACCAACACTTGAGCAACATGACTATATAACTCGACATCCTCGTTGATGAGGTTCACTGCATGTTTGGATTCGCGGTGAGTTTGGCAAAATTAAGGTGTCACCGTGATTTTGTGAAATCCACCCTGACTCCAAAACATGCAGTTTATTGTGTTACTAGTTAATCAGTTTTGTAACATTAAAGATGACATTCAATCAAATTTATTATAGGCCAAATCTTAAATTGTATTATTAGTTCATGTTAAGAATCTTTATAGGTTTTCTGAGTCATTTGATATTGGTCCAAAAATTTAGATCAATGACCGTATGATTATGTGAATGCATGAAATTCAAATCTTATATAGAGGACTTCAATTCCTACTTTATGCTGATTAAAACATCTTTTTCTACCTTCTAATTGTAATGTTACTAAAATCCACAATCCTTTCTCCAATCATATTCATTATATTCTCTGACAGAATTGCATATATTTTTGACATTGTTGAGAAAATCTTTGATATATTTAATCAATAAGTGCTACATGAGTCATATTGTTGGTAAACATTTGGTTATTTTTGTCACCTTAGTGTGTCAGAGGCAATTATGCATGTGTGTTGCTTGAAGCCACAGATTTGCATGTTGTGCTGTTCAAAAGTCAAAAGAAGATAATCTTTTTATTTTTTGAGTTGTTGGTGAAAGCAAAAGAAGCTAATCTATTATAAGCCTGCTATGCAAAACAATATGATAACACGACAATTTGACTATTGTGACAAATGACAATTGCATTTGTGACAAATGACAATTGCATTTCACTACTCCCTCCCTCTCACAATTACGGTCTCTTTAACATTTTTTCTTTTTCTCAAAATAATTGTCACGTTACAATATCAATGCAACATTTATTATTTTTCCCCACTATTATACCCTTATTTATTGAATTTCATCCAACTTAACTACTCTACTAACTACAATTAATAAGGGTGTTTTAGTAAATGCTATTAATTCTACCATTGAAATCAACACAATTAATCATTTCCTTAATAATCGTGCACAAACCTTAAACGACTAATATTGAGAGACGGAGGGAGTATGTGACTAACAACAGTTGTCCAAAATAATATGTTTATTATTCATTTTCTTTTTAACCAGCTTGAGAAGGATAAAAAGGTGACATAGTTAAAAAGGTGAGAGATGAAATTTATTTTTTTTATGGAAGAAATTCATTGCATTTCATTAGCTAAAATGTGTCAAATATATGAGGGTACATAATCAATAATATGGGGGCTAGGATTAGATAGGGTTGCCTAAGCTAACTCGTGAGCCACCCTATTTGCTTGCCTCCTGTTGAACTCGACATGAGAGTTCTGAAATCTATCCGCTAACATCTGTTTAGAACCATTAATAATACAACCAAATTCGATATTACCATCTATACTACAATTAGCACAATCAACAACTCTTTTACAATCAAGAGCAAAGTCGACATTATCAAGTTGTTGATTAGAGATCCAATCCAAAGCTGTGTGCAACCCAACAACCTCCCCTACGTCTATATCACAAAGAGGGGCAAACCATTCCGTTCTTGCAAGGACAGATGCACCATCATCATCCCTAAGGAACATGCCCAAACCGACCTTGTTAAGAGAAGTGGAAAAGGATGCATCAATGTTGCATTTATACCTGCCAGGTGCTGGTTTCTTCCAGCTATCCTCTTCTTGCCTTGTAGGCAAGAGACTCCTCTACTACTCAGGCGAGCGCGTGTTGGAAAGCAACCACGACACACACGCAAAAGAAAATTCATAATTTTTTGAGGCACTTTTAACTTCCAAATGAGATTCCATCGGCCAGGAACATGCATGTGAGAATTCTCTGCAATTTCGGTCACACATATTCTATATGTGCTTCTAACAGAATACTTACCACTCTTTTCCCCTTTCCAAATCATTTTATCTTCCGTTACTAGAGGTTAAAGCGGTGTGTTAAGAATTAAATGTGCAGTAGGCGCATCAAATAAATTATGAATTAAAGGAGCTTTCCAAATCTTTAACTTTTGATCAATAAAATCACATAATTTCACCTGCATCAAAGGCTCAAAAATTGGGTTAGTCGCGGATAAAGACAAGCCATCCTTTAGCCAAGGAGCACCTAAAAAAGGTATATTAACCCCAGAACCTATTTTCCATCGCGCACCCTACTTTACCACAGTTTTAGCACTAAAGATGCTCCACCAAACATAGCTTGGACTGTATGAAGTGTGTTAGGTATATTGTTTATCTACTTACAAGAAGTGTGTTAGGTGTGGTTCATTGATAACCGTGTTATTGACTTGAACTGTATGAAATGAATTTTGTGTTTAGGACGTGTTTCACATTCATAGTTTATTCCTAGATTAACGAGAAACTTCAGACTTGCCCGCACAGTCCACATTTGAATCATGCCATCTAAATTTTTTTCAAACCTTTGATTTTATGCTTTGTGCTTAAACTCTTGTCCAATGGGTGTGTATATCTCCGTTTTAATGTCGTTTGTTTGAGGACAAACAAACATTTAAAGTTGGGGAGAGTTTGATAAGTGTCAAAATGTAGTTAAATAGACTGTATATTTTAGGCACTTTGATTACTTAGTTTGCAAGTTATCCTGCGAAAAGCTCACAAATATTGAAGAATCACTCAATTATGCTTTTCACATCTAATGTCAACTCTTTGTAGGAAAATACATGCCTAGACACTCTAGAAGCAAGAAAACATGAAGAAATGCAAAGGACAACTTTTCGAAGACCAGAACAAAATAGGCAAAAATACACGTTTACTCGGGAGGCGAGTGAGTTTACTCGGGAGGCGAGTAAGTTTACTCGCCATGGCGAGTGAAGTTACTCGGGAGGCGAGTAAGGCGGTCTAACCCTCAGAGCTGACGTGGCACAAACCCACTGGTGAAGAAACCACTACTCGCCATG
>Ga0315913_1003394_pt1 | contig 19116 bp, 7 predicted proteins | sample MpolsnodulesMG_FD_207736 | JGI IMG/M metagenome (GOLD analysis project Ga0315913, IMG submission 207736) | Medicago polymorpha root nodule microbial communities from Los Angeles, California, United States - small nodules | ecosystem: Host-associated > Plants > Roots > Nodule | place: USA... | reverse complement strand
TTTTAGCTTCTAAAATCCATTTCTTAGTTGAATTCTTATCTTACTAACTGGAATTAAAGAATTTAGTAGATATGTTCCACCCAAAAAGGGAATGGGCTAAGGTTATGAACTTATAATCTGATGATCAAATCGATTCCATGATTATAAGTTCATTCCATTTAGGATTAGGAGTATGTTTTTTACATATCTCTCTGGGACCCCATATCAACCCTTTTGGTTTAGCGTCTATTGAATCGAGAAATTTTATTGATTTCTTGATAGAATCTATATTTAACGGATCTATCTGTTAACACCATCATAAAAAAATGACGCTAAATCAATTGCCACTATTAACAAGGGACTTACCAATTCGCCATTGAAATATACTTCGAAAGCACCGGAACTCTGTAGGAAGGATTGAACAAAGTTTGAAAGAAGCCATATGCTAGCAATACTTCTAAATTTATTGGCACGCAAGGAATAGTACAATTGTGGTGGTGTCACTCCCAATCTCGGGAATATCTGGTCACCTGCAGTTATAGCTATAATAGCTCCAGTTTGCAACACTGGAACTACTTTGCTAAGAGCACGCTTCGGAAGTGGAGGCGGATAGTTAGCTAAAACAACATTAATCCCAGGAAATAAAGATTCCAGCGTGTTTTTCACTGATACTGCATTTCCCCTGCAGAAAATGTCTTGGAAATTAAACAAGATATACTAAAGTTTGTTCTTACAAGCATTTGTCTTACTTGGAAATATAAGGGCTCTACAAATGAAACAAGCTAAGAAAAAATGCAGCTAAGACAAGCTAAGTCTAGTCTGAATCTGAAAACTTACAAGTTCTAATACTAGCTAAATTCTCGGTGTTATGAATTATGGAAAGATTACTGTTGCTACCAATGTACATAACTTAGGACCAAAAATCAGAACTTCTAAATAGGACCAATGGATGAGTGCACAGTTTGGCAAAAGACACTACGTTCCAAAATGAAAAGCAAGGAGTATACTTCGACGATGTTAGAATGAAAATGTTTGGTTCTTTGGACAGCACAAGCAGAAACAGAATCCATCGTCCTTGAGATTTATTGATTGTTAAAACAAAAGGTACACAAGAGAGAATACTCTCTTAACACCAGATAACCAGTCAATACTACCAATTTGCAAAAGATCCCTAAAACAAAGAATAAAGTCTTATTTATAGACTTTTTGTACACAGTTAGATCTAAGGATCAAAAACAGAAAATAACAACCTAAATATAACTATACAAAAGTATAATTAATTTCTATTTATCTATATTCCTAAACTTCTTCACATGGTAGACTTGCAAGGACCTAGTAGTTGGGTCATTAATGTTTTTCCTAACAGAAAATCAAAAACATATTTTACATCTATTAGTATAAATAACCATCGGCTAACAAGACCTGACTCAAAGAGAGACCGAGATAATAGAATGCCAATAGATGTTGTGCCTCATTTGGAGTGAGTTTAGATAAACAGCTTAATGAGCTTATTTGATGAGAACTCGTCATACAAGAACTAATATAAAAGTTGATACTATGTAATGAGTATAAACTCTATATAAGCTATTTCTATAAACTATCACGAGGAGCTTATGATAGTAACTTGAAAAACTTGTAGACAAATTACAACCTATTATTAAAGCTCTTTCAAATATTTACATAATCACTTATGTCGTAACATAAACCAGAATAAACTCGTTCAAATCAAACACATCTTTGACAAATAATTAATACTAGATACTATTCAGATATGCACAACTTGTTTGAATTAATGTAGAATCCACACAAGAAGTAATGTTTTTAATCATCTGGTTTTGACTTTTGCTCTTGTTTCCTTTTCTTTCTCCTTCAGTTCCTTTTCAATACCAAAATAATAGTAATATTACAGAATTTTTCCAGCAGGTTCTATGTCTATGATGAACCAGTATTTAAAAATCACTAAAAACTCAAACGGCGATTTAACACCTCTTAGAAGTAGAAGCTTACAGTCCTCTTCGATCTTAAGGGCTGAGATTATGATATGGTTGGAATTAGTTTGACAAAAACAAGAAAACATATATAAGTTTTCCCTTGTTTTTGTAGAACTGGTAATAATTAAGTTATCGTCTCATCCGCAAAGACATTGAGAACCGCGAGCTTTTGAGATAGGTCCCTAAACAAGCTACAACTATGGCACTATGAAAATTAGAGATTAGAGATTCTAAATTAAGAAAGAGAAAGAATAGAAACTATCTAAGAAAATTAAATACATTCTTCACTCATGTTGGTTGCCTAAACATGAGAGATGAGACTATATGATGCTTATATAAGTTGATGCATACATATGGTAAGATAACTACATCAGCCACAGTGCCACACAATAAAAATGCTACCAAACAAACTAATAGAATATGCCTAAAAGACCCCTGATAGGATCATAGAGGCTAAGGGTGTGTTTGTGAGTTGGATTTTGGAGGGCTAAGTCTATATTTTAATAAATTTTTGATAATTTAAAAAAATTAAAAGAACATGATACATGAGCATATAACAACATGTTGTTCTTTTAATTTTTTTAAAATATCAAATATATATGAAAATATAGACTTATCTCTCCAAAGCCCTCCCCTCCAAAAACCAACTTGCAAAACACACCCTAAAAGAATAATGACTCTTCTAATTTCATATTTTTAGTTAAGAACCCTAATTTCATAGTTTTCTTAGTGATAGCTTGAAAAATCCTAACATTCTACTTCCAAAAGACGACGTTCGTCATCATTGAAATTTCAAACAATACCAAGTAAACTCACATATATTACATAAAGAAACCTTGAACTTAATTAAAGAATTAAACCAAAATCAAAATAACTATAGATAAAGTAACATACTTGTAAGAACATGAAGTGCAAAAGTCAATGCTAACAGTGTTGCCAACACCAATTGGACCAACCCCAATTGGGTCAATTCCACTTTGTTTCTGCATTAATACAATCACATAATCCACATAAAAAACCAAAATTGAAAAAATAAAATAAAATTCAGATAAATAATAAAAAAAAAAAGTGAAATTTAAGCATTAAGAACGAAAAATAAAAAAAGGGTTGTTTTGGAAAATTGAAAAACCTGTATGGGAAAATCAAGGGGTTGTTGAAGATGCGGTTGTTGAGGTTGAGAAATTGGGTGAACGTGATTGTGACGAGATGGTTTGGGAGGCGGTGAAGGAGAGAAAAGGTTGATGATGTCTGAGAAGAATAGGAAGAGTGGTAAACCAACGAGAAGGATTTGCGTGCGATCCATTGTTGCAGAGAGAGAAAGAGAGAGTTTTGGGTGAAGAATTTGATGGGAGAGTTTTTTCGAGAATTTGAAGCTCAAAGTTATACTACTTGAGTAAATACTTATTTGGTTCCATATATATATTTATAATCTTTTATCCAAAAATTTGTTTTGGTGTTTTATCTTTATTTTATTTGTTTTAGAATAAGTTTGTTACATATTAAAAAATAGAGTTAAATATGTTTTTTATCTCTATAAATATATCAACTTTTCATTTTAGTTTTTCTAAAAAAAAAAATCAACTTCTAGTCCCGCGAAAATTTTCCGTCTTCAATTTTAGTTCATCTTTTAAAGTAAACTCATTTTTTTTTTTGAAATATAAAGTAAACTCATATGTAGAATTCATATTTTCGAATAAAATTTTGCATAAAAATTCATAATATTATAAAAATCTCCTAAAAAAAATTAGAATTTTTTCACAAAACATGAATTTTTATACTTTTTTAAGCTTAAAAAATCATATTTAATTTGTGTTTTGTTAAAAAAATCTAAATTTTCTTGGCAATTTTTTTAAGAATATTTTACACATTTCTGCACAATTTCATTAAAAAATACAAAAATTAAGTTAAAAATAGGACCAAAAGTAGTGATTGAAAATTTTATAGGGACTAAAAATTGAAGGAAAAAATTAGAAGGACTAAAACAAAAAATTAGTATATTTAAAGAGACCAAAAACATATTTAACCAAAAAATATATATGGGGGTGTGATTGTGTTGTTCAATAATTTAACGATTATTTGTTAAATCTACGGTCATATATTTATATCTATATATAAAGGTGATACATGATATATTTGTCGCCATGAAGTCGCGATCCTAGGGTTTAGAGCTTTCGTCGTCGCCCTTGTGAGAAGTTTTATTTTATTCCAAAGCTTGAGTACCTAGTTCGGCATTAAGTTAGATGCTTTATTTCTTTCTGAGACACAAATAAAAGTGAAGCTTTTCGTTGTATGTTTGGTTTTGATTGTTGTCTTGCGGTTAGTAGTAATGGCAGAAGTGGTGGTATTGCTCGATTTTGGAGAAATTCCTTTAATTGTTCTATTCTAAACTATTCTTCTAATCATATTAATGCTCGATTTTGGAGAAATTCCTTTAATTGTTATATTCTAAATTATTCTTCTAATCATATTAATGCTCGTGTTGATGATCCAATTCAGGGCCCTTGGCAATTTATGGGTTATATGGGTTCCTAGAATAGGGACGCTGCAAAGACTCTTGAATTTTCTTTGAACTCTCGCAAAGGATGTCTAGTTACCATGGTGTATTCGTGGTGATTTCACGACATTATGTCTGACTGTGAGAAAAAACTGGAAGGGTTGAATGAGAATGGGGTAAATTAATGGGTTTTGCCAAGCAATGTTAGATTCTGACTTAACATGTGTGACTTTGGCTGGCTATTAGTACACATGATTCAAGAGTATTGGCACCTGTAAAGCAGTTGAGGAACGCTTGGACAAGACACTTATGAATGAAGGGTGGCATGCGGTCTTCCCAAATACACAATTGGAAAATTTGGCAGCTCTTAGATCTTATCACTATCTTATCTTATTGAATCTTGAACCAGGTTCCAAATATGAGAATTCATGGAGTGTTGAACCCGAATTTAGAGTTGTTGTTAACAAAAGCAGATTCAGAGATGTTGTTAAGGAAAGCTGGTAGAATAAATTTCATTATTCGGTATGCGCAAATGTTTTGTTATCTTGGAGTAAGAACAATTGTAACAAGTTAAAAGTATATATTGAAGAATGTCACAAAACGCTAAATTTATATCGTAATCAAGGTAATTCATGTGACCCTCAACAACTCGCTTCTCTTGATAGAGAATTAACTAGTTGTTTTTTCAAGATGATAAATATTGGAGGCAATGAGCTAAAGCCCACTAGTATCAGGATGGTGACCTCAACACATAAATTTTCCACGTGTCTGTTACAATGTGTAAGAAGGTAAATCATATAACATCCTTGGAAACTGATAGAATAACAGGTGATACAAGTATGTGTTAATTAGCTCGAGAGTATTTTGAAGAATTATTCCATGAGCAAGACAATGTGTATAGGTCGATTATGGATGCTCTCACATCAGTAATTGATGATAATGACAATATGGAACTAACTGCTCCGTTTCATATTCAAGAATTCAAAGATGCCATGTTTTTCTATGCATCATGATAAATGCTCCAAACCATAAGGTTTTAGTCATGGATTTTACCAGCAATTTTGGAGCATATACAATGCAGATATATGTCAAGAATGTTGTCATTGGTTGACTGAGAACCAATTTCCTCCCGCGTTGAACACATCCAACATTGCCCTCGTCTCAAAAGGCCAACAACAGAAGATGATGAAGGTCTGGAGACCAATTGCATTATGTAATGTGCTACACAGGTTGTTCTAAAAAGTGCTCGCTAATACGTTGAAGCGCGTCCATCACAAATGCATGTATGACAACCAATTTGCGTTTATATCCAAAATGTCGATATTGGACAATGCAATGATCCCATTCGAGATCGTCCATCATATGAAAATTGATAGGCACAAGAGCAACAACAATGCAATGCTCTATTTGGATATCAACAAGGCTTACATTCAGATTGCTTAGGTGTATCTGAAAAAGATGATGTTAAAAATGGGTTTTGCACCAAAGTTGGTTCGCTAAATTCTTATGTGTGTTAAATATGTGGAATACTTTGTGATAGTAAATAATATCTAGGTTGGTCTGATTATTCCTGCTCTTTCCATATCTTTTTATCTTTGTGCAGAAGGCTTTTCAGCGCTTATCAGACAAGCTGAGAGGAGGGTGATTCACACGGCATTCGTCTTTGTGATAATCCACCGATGTTTGTTTTCTATTTTTCAGAGAAACCGAAGTCGAGGCAAAAGTCATTAAAAACACTATGACAACTTATGAAGCTACACCAAGTTAAGATATAAGCCTTCACAAGTCTAAGATTTATTATAGTACGACGGTAGAAGAACAAATACAAGCAGCTATCACACACATTCTCGGTGTGCAAGCAATACTTAGAATAGGTAAATTCTTGGGATTGCCATTCATGATCTGGAGAAATAAGCAAGCTCTTTTTGGTTACATTAATGATCGAATTTGGAACAGAATAAACTTATGGAGGAGCAGGTGTTTGTCAAGAGCGGGGCATCATGAGGTGGTGATAAAATTTGTATTACAAGCTATTTCAACATATACTATGAGTATTTTCCTGCTTCCGAAAATGTAGATTGACTATAATGAAAATGCATAAAAATATTAATCATTAAATGTGTGTTTTTTTTTTTTGTCAAACAGTCAAGTGGCGAGAAATTCACTTATTTTTTAAGGTGAATAAGTGAGGTATATGAGGTTCAAACCCCAACCCTTGCATATATAATATAATGTCCATACTAATTAAGTTAAACTCACATGAACATAAAAAAAAAGAGAAAATTGTGGGGATACTGTGAGAAAGAAACTTGATATATCATATTAATGAATTAATCACTTTTGAATAGAAACGATGATGATAGTGATATTAGCTATGAATATGTGTATCTAATTATATGGATACTTAGAAAATGATTGATGAAGTTTAATCTCAACATTTTAATCCCATTGTTATTCTACATTATTTCTATCACTTTTAATATGGAAAAAACTTTATCAACCAATGACAAACTATTTCAAACTTAAGATTATAATTAACTTTGTAGAACATTATAATATCACTCAAGTCCTTAATAAAATATCCATACTTATTTTTGAGCTACATTAAGTATAACATAAAAATCACGAGCATAAGTCGTATATGCAGGCATTCGAGATACTCCCTCCCTCCGTCTCTAAATTATAGTTGTTTAAAGTTTGTGCACGATTATTAAGAAAATGATTAATTGTATTGATTTTAATGGTAATTAGGGTTGGGAATAGGCCAGGCCGGCCTGCTATGACATGACCTGACCTGTTTAGTTGAGAGGCTTAGGCTTTTTAAAAAGCTTGTTTAGTTAAATAGGTCAGACTTAGGCTTCCAGAAAAGCTTGTTAATCTTGATAGGCCGACCTATTAATACATATTTATTAAAAATTATTTTTTTATATTAAAATAATTGCATATATTAAAAATAGAAACATGTTTTTCTCTACCCATCAGTCTCGTAATAGGCTTTGTTGTAATAGGCTTTTAAGTAGGCTTTAATGTTGTTAAAATTTGCTTGGAGTGAAATAGACTTTTAAGTAGGCTTTAAGGTTTGTTTAGTCTATTTAATAGGTCAAATAAACAATTTGATGACCTTAATGTAAAATAGGCTTGGTAGTAGGCTTTCAGACCAGGCTACGCTTTTAAATAGGTCAGGTCAGGCCAAGAAAAACGGCCTATGGCCTAGCTCAGGCTTGTAAAAAAATTTGTATGTCAGGCTCAGGCCTATCAAGGCATGGCCTTGCCTATTCTCACCCATAATGGTAATATTAATATCATTTACTAAAATACCCTTATTAATTGTAGTTAGTAGAGTAATTAAGTTGGATAAATTCGATAAGTACGGGTATAATAATGGAAAAAACAATAAATGCTACATTGGTATTCTAAAGTGACAATTATTTTGGGAAAAAAAAATGTTAAAGATACAATTATTGTGAGACGGAGGGAGTAGTTGATGAGCCACTACATTAACTCGTCTGATAATAAATTCTACAAAATAATTAGAAATATAAATAGACAAAAAATGAATCAATCACTTGTCATATCTATTAGCTCATCAACAATTAAATTATGATAAAATAGGCTAAAGTGCCCTTCCCCCGTAAGTTTCAAAAAGTTGCGATTTTGGTCATTTATGTACAAAAACTACAATTTTGACCCCCTAAGATTTAGTCATTTTGCATCTTTGGTCTTTTTGGCCAATTTTAACCGGTCAATGTCTACGTGGCACGTCATGCGTGTAATTATTGAATTAAAAAAACCATATAATCATTTTTTAAATTAAATAAATAAAATAAATATTAAAAAAAAACAAACCCAAAACAATACATATTCATCATTCTTCATCTCTTCCAATCTAAACCCAGAAAAAAAAAAAAAAAAACTTCAATCTTCAATTTTCATGTTATCATAACAATCTTCAACAAAAAAAAAATTCAAAAGGCACAAAATTGTATTCCTTTTCCAACTAGCAGCAATATAAAGTTGAATCCTAATCTATGCTTCAATAAAGGTTTTTTTTGTGTGACGTTACGATTTTGCTTATGAATGTTCTCGTAACTTAACTGTACTTACAACCACTTCAGCAACCTATACATTTGAAACTAATTACCCTTTCCACGATGATGTTATGAAGACATGAAAATTGAAGATTGAAAGGTTTTTTTTCTCTCTCTAGGTTTCGATTGAAAGAGATGAAGAATGTGGAATATGTATTGTTTTGTTTTTTTTTTAAAATTTATTTAATTAAAATATATGGTTTTTTAATTCAATAATTACACACACCACGTAGATATTGACCGGTCAAAATTGGCCAAAAGAGGACCAAATATGCACAGGGGTAAATCCTAGGGGGTTAAAATTATAGTTTTTGCACATTGGGGAATAAAATTGCAACTTTTTGAAACTTATGGAGGGGGGAAGTGCACTCTAGCCAATGAAATATGATGTTACACATGATTCTTTTTATAAGAGACATTTAGATCAACATAAATTGATGTATCTTATTCAAAATTTAAACTAAATACATAAATATTTGCTGATCCAGATGTCTCTTGTAAATAAGACCGGTGAAAATAGTTTATCTTAGTTTTCTTATTTATTACGAAAGGAAGCTTTTAACATATGTTTTATTGTTGTTGACTTTTTTCTTTTTCTTTTTTGTTGTCAATAAATAAAAGAGAACATGTAACACTTGTGGCACACCATATGTATAATTTATATCGAGCAACAGGTAACCTACATGGATTGGTACGATGATATATGTTTAAGGAGATGTTTTTTTTTTTTTGTGTGTGTTTTGTTTGAGGAGATATGCTATCATCGCATATTTTTCAACACACTTTTTTAATTGGTTAAAATTTACATGTGTTCCGCCAATTTTATATGGGTCACACATGATTTGGTGAGATCATGTGAATTTTAACCAATCAAAAAGTGTGTGTTAAAAAGTGTGTTGCTAGTATTCCTTATGTTTGAAATCTTAATTTGTGTTCGTCTTAAGATTTCAAATTCAAATCCTTCTGACACCAATTTATGTGAGATATTCCTTACATATGAGCTTTGCAAGTAGACACTTAGATCAAACGTCCAGATTAATCGATCATTAAGCCGGATGTGGAGTTTATAGATAATAATTGAACAATTTTCCTTAAAAAAATATAATAATTGAACAATAGGCGGGATCTATCTCACACACAACAACATGGTCCAATTACTCCTACGCCTCCACCCTACACCCTACACATCCCATGCGTGTATATAATCTCCAAGGCCACAACATGAACTACGTACGAGTACGACACACCCTTTTCTTCTCCCTTCAAATTCAATCTCATTCACTCCTTAACCCTTTTGTTTAGATTTTTTCTGTCAGATTTCACAAACAACAAGTTGAGGTTAGGAACAAGTACTGTCACAACACAAACCTGCGGCTCTCATTCAAACACACCTAGATTGTTTCTACTATATCTTAAATTTCTCAAAATTATTGCTTTTATTCAATCCTTCAATTTTGGTTCACATATTTCCGATTTACCTTTCTACCCTTTTAAGGGACTATCAAAAAGTTAACAACTTTAGAACCAAATCCAACACTACCCTCCACAAAAAGCTTCTTCCTTTCATCCTTTAGGTTCACTCACTCACCAATGGCAACAATGTTTTTATCAGAATGTGGCTTAAGACCACTTCCATCATTGTACCCTAAACCAAGAACAAACACAATTTCATTTCAAAAACCATCAAAGATTAGATTTTTAAGCAAACCAACCAAAAGGGTATCTTCAGATCTAAGGTTTAAACCAAAAACATGGGAATTAAGAGTGAGTGCTCCTTCAAGGGTTGCAGAGGAAGAAGAAGAAAAGGGAGGAGGGGTAGTTCAGGAATTTCCAAATTTTGACCCTGGTGCACCACCACCTTTTACATTAGGTGATATAAGAGCAGCTATACCTAAACATTGTTGGGTTAAGGATCCTTGGAAATCTATGAGCTATGTTGTTAGGGATGTTGTTGTGGTTTTTGGTTTGGCTGTTGCTGCTGCTTATGTTAATAGTATGTTTGTTTGGCCACTTTATTGGGCTGCTCAAGGAACCATGTTTTGGGCTCTCTTTGTTCTTGGTCATGATTGGTAATTCATCTTTTTTTTGTTTTTGTTTTTGTTTTTTGTTTTTTTAACCTTTAATATTGATTTTCAGTTCAGTTACTATTGATTCAACCAATTTGGTTGTTTTTTCTTTAAAACTTTTAATGTTGATTTTTGTTCAATTATTATTATTGGATGGTATTTTTTCTTGGTGGCAAAGTTTGACTCTTTAAGTTTGTTATGATAATTGATAAGTATGGTTGAAGTTTTGAGCTGTCTTTATTCTTGGTCATGATTGGTTGTTATGAATACTAATAGCCAATTTAGTCTCTCTGTTATATTTAACCTTTAATGTTAATTTTTGTTCAATTATTATTTGTTGGTTTTTTTTCTTTCATAGTGACAAAGTTGTAGTTTTTAAGTTTTGATGATTTTTTTTTTCCTGATAGGAAGATGTTAATATATCAGTTATGTATCCCCCTGAGCTTAACTCAGTTGGTAGGGATAATGCATATTATATGCAGGGGTCGGGGAATATATCAGTTATGTTAGTATTTTTTTTGTTTACCGGTTTATGTTATGATAATTAATAATTATGTCTGGTGTTTTGGATATTTTAGTGGTCACGGAAGCTTTTCAAACAATCCCAAGTTGAATAGCGTTGCGGGGCATTTGCTGCATTCTTCAATCCTAGTACCATATCATGGATGGTATGTTTATGTAGGAATAGCTGTTTTTCTAGTCTTGTTATACTTTATTATCATCTTAATCTGCATTGTTTTCTATCCAAGTTTTGAAAGTGAGTTTTTTGAATTGTGCAGGAGAATTAGTCATAGAACACATCATCAAAACCATGGTCATGTTGAGAATGACGAGTCTTGGCACCCGGTAAGCTTATAATCACTGTTCTAGTTTATGGCGAATATGTTTTTGTCCATCATTTCATATAAGAAACTTTATCGTTGATTAGAGTTTATAAATAACGGCTAAAGTGGTTCTATAGTGCTATAGTGTAGTGGGATTTAAACAAATTGCTATTAAAAATGTTGTGAAATAGTGGACTATAGCACTAGTGTGTAGCGGAATTTGAACTAACCTCTATTTTCTGCTATTTGAGATTGACATCATTGACTTTCAAAATTCAGAGTTTCTAATCCATTACATTTAATTCCAAATCTTGCAGTTGCCAGAGAGAATCTTCAAGACCTTGGACAAATCAACAAAAATGTTAAGATTTACAATACCTTTTCCAATGCTTGCATATCCTTTCTACCTTGTAAGTTGTTATACCTAACTATTTTACCAGAATTTGAACATGTTTTGCTATTAGTGATGGTCTATGAATTGATCTATGAAGCACAAACACCAGACATGACACCGACATGTAAACACTGAAAATAGTTTTAGAAAATAGAAGTGATTACATGCAATTACAAGTGTCAGTGTTGAACACTCGGACACACATTCCATCTCAAGTGTCTGTGCTTGTCTACATAGAATTTTACATTTGTTGTTAATCTTATCTTATGACGGTGTTTGAATTCAGTGGAGCAGGAGTCCTGGGAAGAAAGGTTCTCACTTTGATCCAAACAGTGACTTGTTTGTGGCAAATGAAAGAAAAGACGTTATTACCTCAACAGTTTGTTGGACAGCTATGGCTGCTTTGCTTGTAGGCTTAGGATTTGTAATGGGTCCAATTCAATTACTCAAGCTTTATGGCATTCCTTATGTGGTAAATTCCACTCCATCACTTTTTCTAACCATGAATTGGCCACTTTTTTAACTCATTTTTATTCAAAATGAAGTACTAATTTGATATAACTTGGAATTGAAGCTTTTTGTCATGTGGTTGGATTTGGTGACCTATTTGCATCACCATGGCCATGAAGACAAATTACCATGGTATCGTGGACAGGTATCATTCTCCCTTCTTTTCCTAATAAATTCTCTCATCAAATTTTTGTTATTTTTGCTTTATTTTAATCTATTTTTAGCTGATAGAAAGAAAAAACCAAGCCTTTCCTCATTTGTAAATAAATTTAGAAGCAATTGGAGTTTTTCAGTAAAATTAAATTTTTCTTTAGAAAGTTTATTTCTTGTTTATGTGGAATTGGAAGTTTTCAAAATTGTCTTGTTTCTCAGCTTTATCTCTCATTTTGTATGGACAGGAATGGAGCTACCTTAGAGGTGGACTTACAACTCTTGATCGCGACTATGGATTGATAAATAACATCCATCATGACATTGGAACTCATGTCATTCATCACTTATTTCCTCAAATCCCACACTACCACTTAATAGAAGCTGTGAGTTTTTCTTTTCACATACTCCGTATCCGTCCGCTTGATTATAAGCAAAACTAAATATATTTATGATTATAAGCAAAACTAAATATATTTATTATATTTTTTTCAAATATACCCGTCATTAATACTATTAATTTATTTTTTGTCAAAAAATACTATTAATTTATCTTGGGAGATAAAAATAAAAGTTGGGCACATATACACAAAAGAGTATTTTCGGAACATCCATACACAAAATAGTCACATTAAATACGCTACATATTTTCATGATATATATGAAAATAACAATAGAAGCTTATAATTAGGGACAAAAGTAGTATATTTATTGAATGTATTTTAGGTATGACAACATTAAATAGAATGAAAGTTGTTCAATTTGATGATATTTAAGACTGCCAGTTATGCCTGCATATTTTTACTTATATTCAAGACTGGAGGCCATGTTTGGATTCTATGCATTCACGCAATCATTGATTTAGACCACTAATTCAAGATTAGACGGGCCCATAGTTCAACTTTGTTTTTGGATTTGATTTACAAAAATCATAATGTAAACCGTCTGATCTTAAACCAACGGTTAAGATCGTGTGACTGTGTCAAATGTGTGCGTAACTGCAGAGAATCTAAATACCTCTTTACACTATTCTTGATGAATGAATAATTGAATGGTAATTCTTATGAATTTGAATTTCTTTCCTCTTGTAGACTGAGGCAGCTAAACCAGTTCTTGGAAGATATTACAGAGAGCCAAAGAAATCTACTCCTATACCATTTCACCTCATTGGAGATTTAATAAAAAGCATGAAAAAAGACCATTTTGTCAGTGACACTGGTGATATTGTTTACTATCAAACAGACCCTAACCTTAGTGGCTCTTCTACATCAAAATAAATATTTAATATTTATTTTTTTCCTCTTGTAAAACAAGAAAGAAGCCACATAATTTATATGGCATGACCTGACACAGTTTCATAATCTTTGAAAATTGTGTGAGCTTGAACTCTGATTGAGTCCTATAAATATTAAGAGTGAAATATTCTTCATAAGAAAAGGGAAAGAGGTGCTTGACAATTTGGAGTGTAACTTGGTGCTACTCATTGATTGAAGCTTGAACATTAAGCAAAAGGTATATGTAGTGTGTTCTTCATTGAAGATAAAGATTTGTGTAAATTGTTTATTCTTGATGGAGGAAGTTATGTCTTCATGGAAGTAATAATGTAATTTTTCTCAACCTCAAAAAATTGAGTGATTATTATTGAATGGAATTAAAGCAACTCATGTCATTTTCTTGTGTTCATCTCTTAATTGGTCCATTCTTTACCATAATTGATGCTTTGATATTTTTTAAGATGTGACACATTAGAGATTACTCTATCATGCACATTGACGAGGTTGTAAAGTTAGTGCTTCCACTAATGTGTATTTTCAAGAGTGGACCCAGTAAAACACATTTTTCTTAATTCTACATTTTTGTCAATAATTTTCACATAAACTTGCATTTTTCACATGGTGATTTTTAACATGGTGGAGTGATAGTGGTCCAATGTGGTCTGGTACTTGAAATGACAACTGATGGTTTTGTTTGAAGAAGCTCATGGTCCTCTTCATTGGACGGAGACTTGGAGAGTGACTTGATTGGTGTTGATATAACAAAAAATAAGAGAACAAATAAGTAGAATTTTAGGACATACATATTTATTTTCTTTTCTTTTTTGTCAGTCCTCTTCATTGGACGGAAAGTGACTTAATTGGTGTTGATATAACAAAAAATAAGAGAACAAATGTGAGTAGAATAAGACATACATATTTATTTTCTTTTCTTTTTGTCAAACTGACAATAGTCAAGTTACTCTCCTAGATCTTACTACATAAAGAGGATAATGAATTTCTACTTTTAAGTAATGACAAATTATCGTTAGTGTTTTAGACGATTTTTAAGTACTGATCTACCCCGGATCAGTGCTAAAAAGTGTGGCTAATATTTACAAATAAAGATCTAGAATTGAATTCTCAATCACTACGGGTAATTAGCTCTAAAATTGGTTTACATTATGGTTTAGGCCTATGATTTTATTCTACATTTTTTTTACCAAAACATGTAATATTGAATTTGTTGTCATGTGACTTAAACATGTGATATGGTTTTTTGAAGAAACAAAATTAGCCATGAACATGAGATTTCGTGGAGGAGCACACTCTCAGATCCAAAGTCAATACCACCATGCCAGGGTTTGAAAAATAATAATTGGAGATCTTATATTTAAAGTGGTGTAAAATGTGTTTTCTTCTCCAATCAGACATATCCCCTGATGTCTGGAGACATAATTTCCAATAGCCATTATGATTAGACTAATATGGTAGATCATTATAGTTAGGGTCGTTCCTATCAAATTGGAGACCCAACTCTCATAATAAAATAGGCCCCTAATAAAATAAAAATACAACTATTTAAATTGAAAAAAAAAACATTTGTAAACATAAAAATAATCATCATTGTAACAAATACAAAAATAAATCCATACATAAAAAACATTAAAATATATAATTAAAATTTTCTTGGTTATTTAATATTATATACTTTGGTATTTTGACCATTGAAGCACATAAGTGTCTATGACCTATTGTTAGTTTATGTTGTATGCCAATGTTGATTCTTGGGTTCGAGTCCCATTGAGTTTTTTTTTTTAAAATTAATATTAAACTGAAGAAACAATTATGATGAAAAAAAAAGTAAAAAACAAGGGTCAAACCGATGACCTAAGGCATGCTTCAACTCGGCACTACCGCTCGGACATTACAAATATATATTTCATATTTGGGCCTCATGCAACAATTTTTTTTTTGAGACCCCCATTGTTTGCACCCCCTCATGGCCGGCCCTTATTATAGTGAAGGGCCAATTGTTATTATAGCATTGGTTTAATTGCTACTCCCTTGTTCTTTTTAAATGTTACATTTAAAAGAAAATTGTGTTTTTCTATTTTTTGTTTGAGAAAGAAAAGAAAATAGTTTTCTAATTTATTGTCGTTTTATAAGTTTAATTAATATTAATTATTGATTTGTCAATAATTGAGAGAAATTAATAGAATAGGATAATAGATAAAGATAACTGAGGGTGGTATATGTAAAATGTAAGTAATGTTATCAAAAGTAATAAGTGTGTGTGTGTAATAATTTCAAATATAAATAATGTTAATACTGCTGAAATAAATAAAAATTAATTTTAAATATATGTAATTTTATTTTTGAGAGAAAATATATGTAATGCTATCATTCTTAAAATATTTTTCAAATATCAAAATTTTTATTTTGTAATAACATTATTTATAAGTTAGTTTAGACAATTAACTTTTTTTTTTGTTCCAGGACAATTAACATTTTAAAAGACATAAAAAAATCCATACAAGTTTTTTTTTGAAGAAGTTAAAGTAACCCCCTCAAATTGACACCAGAGAGAATCGAATCTGAGACCTTAAGGTGAAATACACTCCCAAATCTCAAGCCTATACCACTAGGCCAACTCAAGTAGGTTAAAAAAAAAAATCCATAAAAGTTATTTTAGACAATTAACTTTTTTTTTTGGTCCAGGACAACTAACATTTCAAAAGACAAAAAAATTAATTATGCTTAACAAAATTTCTTTTATTACAAGAAATAGAAGAGAGAAAAATGTAACGTGGGTCGTTGTCTTTGGTGAAGAATTGGCAGCTATCTTCATGTACTTGCTTAGCAATTGTGATACCCTAAGGTCAAGGCATGGGACCGCAATTTCAGAAGCCACTAAACCACTTGCTTCTTAACCATTTGCACCACTCGTACATACTACATACCATAGCCCAATCATATTTCATTTGTAGGATTTATTGATCCTCACATTATCAATGGTTAAGATATATAATTAATCGCAATTGTAAAGACTACTCTTTCGAGCTTCGTGTGACCCAAATAAGCGACAAATTCTTTCTAAAAAATTTAACGTTACATGTTCAAGGCTATATTTTGAACCCAAAACCTTGATTAAATTAGAAGAGATCCGCATCATCTCATTTAAACGCTCTTGCAGAGGCGAACCCACCATAAGGCATAGTGTAGCTGTAACAACACTAGATTATTATTCAATTTTTTTTTCTTCATATACTAGACTTAAATAATGCATTATATACAATATATGTTGTATTTTGTTTCATGTATTCTTATTTCGTTTCCCTCAAAAAATGTATTCTTACTTGACATAGCGGTAGAAAGCTCTTTTACTATCACCGCGTCCTGGGTTCAACACTATGTGCTTCATGTGTAACTAATTCGCTTTGTTAATATATATATATATATATATATATATATATATATATATATATATAGTTTCTTTGATATTTTAGGCAAACCAATATCAAAAGTTTAAGTCCGCCCCTACGCTCTTGGTCATTAATCTTGATCTTCGATAATGTTGTACTAGCTAAATCTAGCTCAAGCATGCATGGAGGAAAGACACAAGAATCATACTCCCTCAATTCATTATTATAAGAAGAAAATAAAAACGAACCTCAACATAAAGCCTTCGTTAAATTATCATTTGACTTTCCAATACCACTTCACTTAAGTGGAGTACTAGTAGTTGAATGGTGGAAATGTCATTGAGTGTGTTTTTGTAAATGTTTGTGTGCTTTTTGTTAAATAAAAAAATAACTTTAACTGATTTCCGTAAGTGTGTAGTTGGCTAAATTTGATTATAAAAAGGAGCATAGTACAATGCCAATCACCTCACCTGTAAGGAACGGAGGGAGTATATTTCCAAGGATCAAATTTGCAATTAAGCCAAAACTAAAATAAAATGAAAGAATTTTGGAATTTCATAAAAGTATTCTTATTAGTTAATCCGTACACCTTTGGACCACCATTATAAAAAAAAAAACTATATTTTAGATTTATTCAATTAATAATGTATATGATCTTTATTATAGACCACATATATCATTTAATAAATGAATATAAAATGTTGATTTTTGTTTATAATAGTGATCAGAGAGTTTATGACTCATTTTAATTGTTGCGTTGTGTGAGGTTCTAAAGAAAATGATTCTTTGAGCTGATTTCAATGATAAAATTAATATAATTTACTACTAAAATACTTTTATTAATGATACTACTAGTTAACAGAGTAGTTAAGTGAAGTGTAATGCAATAAATAAAAATATATTAATAATAAATGATACATTGATATTTTAAAATGACACTTATAAGAGTATTTCATAGTTTTTTTAATCTTAAATATAAGTTTTTTTTTTCTTTTGAATTTTAAGATGTATTTATTTCTTGTGTTGCCCATGTTTCTTTCATTTTCTTTAGAGCTAGCTCTTAAACAAGTCTCTAGTCATGAAGAATACCCTCTTTATTTATGAAGCAACGTCTGCTGGACTCCGGACAAAAATATGATATTTTTTGCAATTGAAATGTCTCAACTGATAATTATGGGTTGATTGCTAATACTTTGGGTGTGAGGCAACTAGCAAGTGTTAGGAGGGAGTAAGACCATCTATAATGGTAGGTGTTTAACCTATTTAGCACCACATTAAATAGGCATTCTTATTGTGGAGTAAAATATATGAGTGTCTATGGAGAAGGGTGGCTACAGTGGCGGAGCTCTTCATGGGCTAGGGTGGACCACGGCCCACCCGAAAAAATAAAAAAAATTAACGACCATGGGTCTATTTTGCGAGATTTTTACAATATTGTGTCACTTTTAAGTTTCGGCTGATTCAAATTCCCGCAAAGTGGTGTAGTGGCCCACCCGAAAAATTTAAATAATTCAATCATAGGTCTATTTTGCGCGACTTTAAACAATTTTTCAACGGTTAAATTTAGTGGCCCACTCGAGCTTTTTTTTCTGGCTCCGCCACTGGGTGGGTATGGAAGCACCCCCCTCTCTTCATTTTTCGCGGGTCCTATTTAATAAATCTTAATAAATTTTGTTGAAATGTAATGATATAGAATTATTTGTGGGACTAATTTAATAATTTATTTTGAGGTGCTGTGTTGGATAAAATTGGTGTTTATTTAGTATTACCGTAAAATTAATGATAGGGACCCAGATAACCTATTTAAGCACCCAATTTGAGATGCTCTTTTGTGGATAGTCTAAAAATCTTGAACTCTCGTTCATAATTGGCAACAGTAGAAAAATCTACTTTAAAATTTTTGTAGGAAGTTGGAAACATCTTCAAAGTGGGAAGAGGAGGG
>Ga0315913_1003389_pt1 | contig 19130 bp, 15 predicted proteins | sample MpolsnodulesMG_FD_207736 | JGI IMG/M metagenome (GOLD analysis project Ga0315913, IMG submission 207736) | Medicago polymorpha root nodule microbial communities from Los Angeles, California, United States - small nodules | ecosystem: Host-associated > Plants > Roots > Nodule | place: USA... | reverse complement strand
GCCGATTCAACAATGTTGGTGGTTCTACACCCTAGATGCAAGTATTTATTTGTCCATGCCCTCACAAAATGCTTCTTAAGGGGCAAAACGGTTTCCTCAACATATTTAACAAACAATGGAAACGGTCCGCATACCTCATCTTTGAATGTCAGCCATCCAATTGCAAATGAATCCTCCGTAGGAGAGTTAACCACATCTCTCCAAGCCCTCACTGTTTTCTTAACAAGCTCACAATGCTTGTCATCATCCGCTTCCTTCGCATCTTTGTCAACAACTTTTGCTTTTGAAGGCTTGGCATTTACTCTACAATCCATGACGCACCTAGATTTGACATTCTTCTGAATATGAAAATAGCAAAGTACATGGTCCGTTTTAGGGAGAACTTCGACAATGGCTTTCATCAAAGCGGGGTCCCTATCGATGACAATCACCTTAGGCATGTTGCGTTTTGAGGTCAAAAGACCAACCAACATCTCAAGTGTCCAAATGAAGTTATTCTCTCTTTCAAAGGAAAGAAAGACAAACGCAACCGAATAGGTCATTTTGGTAGAGGTGGCACCAACAATCTCAAATAAAGGCATTCGGTAGGTATTGGTTTTGTAGGTGGAGTCCATGACCAAAACGGTGGGAAAAGTGTTAAGCATATCAATTGAATCCGGATAAGCAAAGAATAAATCTTCAAGAGTTGTTTCCTCGCTATTTGCTCTTGTGAAATAGACATATTGATGCTTCTCCAACTTTGTAATCAAGTATTGCAACTCCGTCTGGTCCTCTCTTTGCCCCTTGCGCCATCTAGTTCGCGCATTATACACTTGCTTGATGAGTGTCAAACTTTCTTTGTTTTTTTCCTTCAAATCCGTGAGAATATTCCTAGGCTTTTCCAAGCTCTTTGTCATGTCGATAACTCTTTGCTTCTCCTCCGCTTTTAGTTGACCCGCAAGAAGGTGGCCAGATAACTTTTGCACCAAGTCATGGTTGTGAATTCCACAAAGCATTGCAATCCACCAATCTTGAGTTTTTTTTTTTATCAAAGAAGCATTTCAACCTAAACGGACAATTACATTTCCTTATGCCCATGCCTTCAAGCTTCGGTTTCTTCCTCATCTTAGGTGGCTAGTATTCACCACTCCTATCACAGTGCATCGTCATGTATGGCGTTATTGTACTAGATTCATCTATAGAAATAGTAAATCCAGCCCTAGCCGCTTGTCGACGAACCCAACCAGGTAATTCTTCTCAATCTTTCCATCTTTCAATTGTTGTAAAAAATGACCTGGTGTTTGCTTCAATAACACGAACACCGGTAGGTACCGGTTTACGATTTTCTTCAAAGTTACCGGTAGGTACCGGTATTGCTTGGTTGTTCACAATGTGAGCTTCAACTTGAAAAGGAATTTTCACTTTAAACTTCACATCATTGGTTGGTTTGCCTTCGCCGGAACCTACGCCTACGCCGGAAGCTTCGCCGGAGGCTTTGTTTTTGCCCGGTTTCGGCTCAACGCCATCCTCCGCCACATTTTCAAACATGCCACTAAATGTCTACTCAATAAAAAAAACCAAGAAAAAATAAATAAATAACTTGTGCGGCAAGCAAAGCAAGTAAAAAAAGTGGCGCAAAATTTCAAAATCTGGGCATCACAATAGCGTGAGTTAATCCACGCTAGTGTTAACCTTCTGCGTGAGTTAACTCACGCATAACTTACAACTAGCGTGAGTTAACTCACGCTCAGCCCTATCACCTACTGGAAAAAAATGACGTAAGTTGCAGAAAAACCTGGAAAAAAGGATGAGTTTTGACGGTACATTACTTGTTCTTTGATGCTTGATGAACGTAGAAACTTGTTTCCTGACGATTTGTAATGATTTGGAACGAAGATTTTGACCCAAAAATTTGCACTTTTTGGGTTTTTAGAGGTGGAGGGAAAGAAAAAAAATGGAGCTTTATGGTTGCCTGCTGGGTTTTGAACGAAAATAGTACCCAACGTGCGTTAACTCACGTCGCGTGACTTAACTGACGCAGCGCATGTTATCTTATGCAGGGGCAATTTAGACATTTACTTTGGGAATCAGCATAACCATTTGGGTAAAGAGCAGAATTCTCGATTAATTCCTTTAAAAAAAAAAAATCTCCATTAATTTTGAACGTATAGCCTCGATCCAGTATGCAAGCCCAAATAGGTGGAAGTGGGCTACATTTGTTGGCCAACAATGCGCACCGATAATTAATTCTTTGGTTCATTTAAAGATAATTTATCTATATTTTTTAATGACATTATCTGCCATAATAATTTATCTAGAAAAACTAATAATGAAAAATTGAACTAGTCAAAAAAACTAATAGAAAAAATAAGATCTATTTCTCACAAAGTCTTGCAACAAATTTCATATTTTTTCAATAATTTTCATTATTCAAGTTATTTTTTTGTAATTTGATGTTATCATCGAATATAATCATCTAAACAAATGATTAGAGTTTTTTTATGACATTGTTTAATAATAGTCTCTTGGGAACAAAATTGATACAACAGTATATACTATATATAGGAACCAAATATAAACAAAAATGTAGAGTTTTAAGAAGATGACCGAGGATGAGAAACTTTTTAAAAACTGTGAGAGAAATTCTAATATGATCACAAGACCAAATAAAAAGTGTTTGGTCACACACACATAAAGAAATATTTTTTTAATAATAAAGAGGAAATTGATAAAAAAAAAAATGATTAAATATTTTAAAGACCATCTTTTTATGTGTGTTTGTCCAAACACTATTGATTTGGTCTTGTGACCATGGAAGAATACCTCAAACAGTGATAATAATACAGTAGTTCTACAATTGTTCCATATAAAATTTCAATTTCATCCCTTGAAAATACAAAGTTAAACCCCTTAACACTGGTTTAAATTCCATGAGTTACAACAAACTAAAATTCTGTAAAAAAAAAAACTAAAAATATATTACTCATTTTATTTATTTCTCTTTTTAAGAGAGAAAACAACTTGTTATTTTAACTGGAAAATTTGGGTTTCTTTTGCATCAATAATAGTTATTTTATATTTTTATTCGCTTCATTGCACATTTTATTTGAAGACATTATTGTTATTTTATAAATATATATTGTTTTTATTTTCACATTTTACACAATGAATAAACAAAAGAATTAGTCAAACAAAAAAACAGTAGACCAAAGAAAATATTCAATTTTATTTTGTTTCATTTTCTCTTCTTTCAAATAATTTAAAGATAAACTTATTATCCAATTCCAACAAAAAATAAAGATAAATTTATTATCTGTCATTTTTTTTTCTTATAAATTCATTTCTTTTGCAGAAGGATATGTAGCACACGTGATTTCCCTGAGAGCCAAAGCATAGATATACTGCAAATTAAGTGAAGAGCTTTGGATAGATTGAAATTTTTGGAAAAGTGCTTTTAAGATACAACATCCTTTTCTTAAAAGCAGTTTTATTTTCTTTGGTTTACAAAATTTCCCTGTCTACCACCTAATGAGCATCATGAAAATTTCTTTTTGTTCTTTTAAAGCCCTAAAGGGTGAAATTATGGAAATCAAAGAGAATATAATCATTTGTTGAGGCATGACCCTACACGGTTTATGTCTTGATCTTTAGTCGACACGATTTTAAAACTTGTGATTCTCACTATAAGAATCTTTTAAGAGTTAGAATTTCATTTGTAGAAAATTTGACTAACTAATATCTCTTTCCTTTCACGGTACTTATACATGCTTTTGCTTTTAATTATCATTCTTGCGTTTAATCAAGGTATCAATAATTCAATGAGTGGTTCAATTGGTTCTACTTTTCTACATGTCGAGTTTGTAGGAGAGAACTTTGGTTTGATTTTTACATAACACAATGTTGAGAATTATATTGAACTTTAATAATGACTAAATGTTGGGTCATTAGGGGAGTTAGGAGATTGTTTTACTGAGTTCTGAGCAACCAAACAAATAAAATAGGGCATCATATACCCAATATTTTAAGGTATTTGGTATGGGTGATCTCATTTATATGTTGTTCTACATCCAATTTCCAACCGACCTGAGGCTCTTACTCAAACTTGACATACCAACAATTTTCTCCTCAAATATGAGTTCACCATTCATATGGGTATACTTCTCCTCAAGCGAAAGCTTTTTCACCCACATGGTACTTGCATTGTCGTTGGCACTCAACATCAACATAACGTGTCATATGACCACCATATTGTCATGAAGACTTTTGATACAATGAGTCTGACAAATTTAGTTGAATCATCAGCTCTGATAGCACTATTAGTTCCATCGATCAACAATCTTATTATCCGACCTCGTTGTAATAAACACATGTTGGTAAAAGTTCTTCACACAAAAGCATATCCTCCAGATTTCCTTTCCAAGGGACGTAATTTGACTTAAAAAAAAGCCTCTAACACAATGGTTAAGTCTCCAAATTTTAATTAATCTTATAGGCTTCATGCTTAAAAAAAAAAAAAAAAAAACTTAAAGCCTCACGTTAACATTTGTGCTGGACCGACAAATTTGTTGAGTCGCCTCTGATACAGTTTATATACTCATCTATATTTTAATTTTATTTTGCCTTGGAAAAAGGGGTGGGTTCCAACAATAAATAAATATATAGTGCATGAATTATTGCTTGTCGCAAACTAAGACTACCACTCATTATAGAAATTACTAATTTGCTACTAATAAATCAACTAATTAGTGGAGATGCATTTTGTCTAGTGATTGGTGACTATGAAAAAAAAATAGGTTTTACATGCAGGTAGTATATATTGCTATCAACCATTCAGATTGCCCTAGTAGTGTTTCATCTGCGGAGAAAACATAGAGAATTTCTTTTAAGTAGCATATATGAGAATGAGAATACTAATATATTGGACAACCTTTTCAGACACTTGGTATAAAATCTGAATCATATATATCCTTTTCTTTTATAAAAATCAATGATATATATACATCTAATTAATGGATTATTTCAATAATATTCTTGAGAAGGGTAAATGAAATCATTTTGGGTGTGGCTTTTTCTACAAATATGAAAAATAAATATATGCCTTTGAAAATAGACCATAACCCATCAATTAGAATTTTTCTTTGAGTTGAACCCCACATAATTAAAGACTTTAAAAGTACTAAAGGGTTCTTTTTTCCATTTGAGTCTTGGATACAACCCCATATAGGATATATCCCATTTCTTTCTTGATACTCCACAAGAAGAAAAAATTAAACAAAGTAAAAGATGGAATATTTTGAATACATGTTTTCTAGGGAGCAATGGATGATAAGGTTCCCCACATATCTAGTTAGACTACAGATTAAAAGATAATGTGCTAGATTTTGACAAGAACCCATTAACATAAATTTTGGCTTTGTTCCCTGTCTCGATCTTACATTTTTTCCTGCTTCACTTTCCATCATTCACACATTTTTATTCTCTTTAAGAAAAGGTGTACATGATTGTGCCCTACAAAGTTTTTTAGGCTTTCAATCAAACTACAAATTGGTAGCTTTGTCATGAAAGTCAAGGTACACAACCATGCAATGAAGGTTCCTTCTAGATGTTGTAGTAAATATATTTGCTTGGATAAACTCATTATAAGACTGTAGATTGTTATGGTTTAGTTAGCAACCTGGGGAGGTCATACCATTAGAAGTTCGATAGGAATTTCACATTGAATAAATAAAAATGTTCAATGTGTTCTCCCACTTAATAAATTAGTTTTTCATATTTGTCTCTCATCATGGATTTAAGTCCTACCAATTGATGTTTATATATAAAGTTGGATTACAAAAAGGGTTGCCTATTGACTAGATTAAGTACTATGTCGGATACTAATACGCAAGTGAAACCGCAAAGAGAGAATGGCTAACACCAGGCCTGTGTCGATAGAGTGAAAGTCATTGTAAACATCAGGTCTTAGAAGGAGTGGCAATATTAGGAGTTGCAAATTAATTAGAAAAAAGTTTTAAATATGGTACTTAGTAACGAGACTCTCCCACCTAATATACCAGTCTTTTATATTAAGATGAGCTTAAGTCCAAACAAATTCTTAATCTCTACAAATTTTCTTACTTGAATATAGTAATAAAAAATCCTAAGCTCTTTTACATTTGATTGTTTAGTTATTCACTTTGTTGTTTTTATTACTAGAGAAGCTCAAAGATATATAGAACAAAACCATGGAATTTTTGTTTAAATTCAGAGGTGAAACTACTATGTGATGGAAAGCCTGGAAGAAGCATTCATTGAGAGAGAAATAAGAGTGATTGGAGAAAAGATCCTTTCATTGCAATATTGAAATAAAACCTTTTTATATAAGATAAATAAGGAATATGATGAAAATGATCAAACCAAAATTGTGGATATTGATCAAGTTGATAAAATCAAGACAGGTCCAGAAACAGATGAATCATTCATCATTTGCAAGTAGTTTAGATAGCAAGGACATAAATTATTCAAGGAAGGAGAATAATAAAGCAAATTTTTTGAGTAAAATATTATGTTATTCATCATCTTTAAAATAAGAGTTTGGGGTTAGGATTATAGTAGGAAAAATCATATGATCAAAAGCAACGAAAATTTTAACTCTTTGAATGATAAATTTTAGTCCAAAATAAAATTAAGAGAGATGCGAGTAGTATGTTAAATAGAAAATAATTATCCAAATAAAGAGATCATCTTAAAGTTATTTTAGTCCAAACTCATTATATTTTTTTATCATAAAAAATTAACTTTTTAGATGGAAAGTGTTCCATTTGTGTGTATCAACTATGAAGTAGGAATTGAACCAACAAACTTCAATTGCTCCCGTGCTTAAAACCAAATTTTACTATAGTACAATCATTTGGATACATCAACTCAGTTTAGGATGATAAAAAAATATTGTTTCTTTGTTCAAAGGGTTTTACGTGCCCTCCATTTTGACAATTTTATCCCGTTTAGATTTTAAAATTCAAAGTATATTCAAATTATATAATCCGAAATTGTTATTTCTCCATTTCGAACACCTCCTTTGGTAGATTCTTTTAAAAAAAAATCACCGTTCAAATTATATAAATCGAAGCATATGTTTTTCCGCCTTCAGATTATATAATCTAAAACCCCCAATGTATATGTTTTCCCTAAGCTGACAGAACCTCGCCACATTTATCACATTCCACTCCATACACCTTAAAAACACCACCATTTTGAAGAAAAATGTCATTTCATAGCAAAATCCAAGCATCAATAGACTTCATACACACTATTTTCATGTGAATGCGAAGGTAATGTGAATATAAGACATTCCTAAAAAAAAATTTCCGAGCATTATCGTTTGATTCACGTCACCAAATTTGTATTGGTATAATTTTGATTATTTAATTTGAATATTTGAACAACTCAGTTTGGATTATATAGTCTGATCCTGCTAAAACATAAATATACCAGTATTTCTAACTGTAGTTTACACTGTTTCAAATATGGATGCTCCTATTGATAATCCCTCTAGTTTGACTCCTAACATTACACCTATAGTTGTTGAACCTCTTGTTGATGTGAAGCCAACCATTTCGTCTCAAGTTTTATATAATTTCGGCGAGACCAAATTCAAGGTTCCTCAACCTCTAGTTGAGAATTCTTTCTACGATGCCAAAGTAGAGGTTGTGTCTGCAGTTTAGAATCCTTCCGATAATGCCAAAGCCGAGGTGCCACATCCAATTGTTTTCATTCATTATAGATATATTTTATTAATGAAAGAAAGTTTACTTCACAAGACGAGTTGTGGACGTGAGTTCCAGATGAAGCAAGGAAGCTAGGATTTAAAATTGTTATTGGAAAATTAGATAATGAAGGAAATGGCAGAAAATAATTTGTTACTTGATATGTGAAAGAGGAGGTTCCCATACCAAGTACAAGAAGTTGTCCAATTATAAAATAGTTGATTCGGTGAAATGTCAATGTCTGTTTTGATGAAATTCAAATTCATTGAAAAAGGTTGTGGTTTGAGGATGATAGTGTTTCTAAGAAGGCCAATCAGATAAATATTTCTTCTACTACAACGTGATTTGCATCAAATTTGGTATTTCAAATTATGTTCGGTTGTAGTTTTGTAAATCTGCATTTTGTTATGTTAGTGAGACATTTTGGATTAGATAATCTAAACAAATATAGCATTGTTTCATATTATATAATCTAAAATAGGACGTTTCCTAACCTTTTTGTTTGCATGAAGGCGTGTTTATTCTACATAGTGTTGATGGCATCTCAGATTATATAATATGAACTGAGCACTATCCCACCCCTTGTTTGTGTACTAGTATGCTCATTTTGTAGGATGATGGCGTGTCTCAAATTTTATAACCTGAACTGTGCTATATTTATTCGGATTATATATTTTGAAATGCCCTAGTAACAACATAAAGCATATTAATGTTTTTACCAAGATCATAACATATCATTATACATTGCAAGCCTGATTCAAAGTTATTTATTACAATATTAAGATGCATATCATATAGCAGTTTCGTCAGTTTATTTTACCGGAAACAGCCTATATGTGTCCACCTCCAAAAAAGGAAAAGACAAAAGGTGCACCAAAGAAGGTGGAATGTTTCATACGATCAACTAAGAGATCACCTTCTCTCCAAGAGTATGTTGACGCACACGATACAAATACACATGTTTCAAAGTTGAAGACAACATACTCAAGTAGGAAAGGTTTGTGTGCTAGTAATAAGTATCATAATCGCCCTCCGATTTACGTTGACTTCCCCCACAAGAAAAAAATCTCGTCTTTCATGCATCAATTTACTGTAAAAGTAGTGAAAGCTGAAGGTATGGTCATTGTAGATTTCGTGTTATTGCAGGCCTACATGATATGTTTGTTGATGATCATCATATTACCCATATTGATCTTTTAGGAGAGCTAACTGGTGACCATGACTGTTATCTCTAGCTAAACGATTCAACCAAGTCAAACACGCTCTAACTCCTGATGGAATTGGCCTTGCACTCCCGTATAAATGGATGTTTATGGAAAATATAAGCTTTCTTATTGCATGAAAATATAGGTATGTAGTAGTTCTATTGTCCGTCAAAAAATGGAAGTAGAAAACTTTTTTCCTTTACGTGGTGCACCATCACAAATAGATCGAATCATGTGTCTTGAACATGTGAATAACAACCATTTTATGATGGTAAACTTTTTTCTATGTTTTTAGTTTATATTTAATGTTATGGTTGTTTGTGTATAACTGCCACAAATTATATTATAGGTACATCTGAAGGATGGTGGGTAATTCCTCCAACGTCTGTATTATGGAAACGACGTCGTAGAGATGATGCAGCTCCATGGGAGCCTAGAAATATACATAAGATAGTTAGTTATAATGAGCTCAGTCGTGTGGTGGGTAATGAGATGATTGGTGATGATGATGTGATGATTGTTGAAAACCTTGAGAAGAATAAGAAGGTTGTTGATGATAAGAAAGTTGTAGATGAGTAAAAGTTGAAGATGATAGTCTTAGAATTAATGATTGTAGCATAGACCATGATGTAGAATTATTCAAACGTATATCAAGAGAACTAAATATATACCCCCTCCATTTCAAAATGAGTATCATTTTAGCCCAAAAAAATGGTTTCAAAATGAATGTCACTTTCAGTTTCCAATGCAATAATAACTTTTTCTTTTCAAATGTACCCTTCAATTAATATTATATACACTACTACCAAAGTATTATTTTTTCTTTAATGAAAAACAAACCAATAGTTGATTAGGATAATTTGGTAAAATAACATCTCTTTCTTTTAATTAATGCATTTCTTAATATGTGTGTAAAAACCTTAAACGACATTTATTTTGAAACGGAGGAAATATTTGTGACTTTCAAATTCTAGCAAACTCAAAAAACCATGTTTATCTTTTTTAATAACAACAGTGATTTAACAAATATAGTATAAATCTCTATCTTTTTTAATACCACCAACAACATAACATTAATATAGAAAATATTGTTTAAGGGTATAATTGGAATTATAGAAAATACAGCCCAAAATCTCAATCCCCTTCATATATAATATTGATAATATTGTTCCAATTGTAGTGAGATATTTCCTATTTTAATGGAATTTATATATTTTTTAATTAAAATTTAAAATAATATTATTAAAGGATAAAATAGTAAATAAAATAGTTTAAATGAAGAGAAAAATAGATAATAAAAAAAACCAGCCGAAACTCATGTATTCTAAGCATATTTTCTTTATATATGGTATAGATAATGGTTTTTTATATATTTATATATGTTTATGTTGGTCAAATCTTCTAGTATAAAAGGTTGTTAAATCTGCAAAGGTACAAATGCATTTCTAATGTTTGTTGGACTCTAGATGTATTCGGATTATCTAACCCAAAAATATCTAAAACTCACTTTGGAATATATAATAGGAATGGGGTAAAAATGGAATTTTAGAGGGTGCGCTAGAAGTTCAGGTGGTGAAAAAAGAAATTCTCATACAAAAATGAATGTTTCAAGATAGTACCTTTAATAAGTGGAAAATTGCTCTTCCCCATCAGGATTTGCTCATTCTTATACAAGCTGACTAAAATACCCCCAACATGACTTAAGTCATGCAGGTGTTAAACCCAACGTGACTTAAGACACGTTGAACTCAGCGTGAGTTAAGTTACGCAGATTATAGGCCAACTTGAGCTAAGTTACGCTGGGTACTGATATAACAGCAAACAACATTGAATGTCATTAACCAAGATATTAATGACCCGTAATCATTACACGCTCATAATTGAACCGAATTACATCAGTTTAACAACATAATCACACATAATCGATGAAAATTTCGCAAATTCGTCGTTAATCGCACAATCATATAATCACACATAAACGATCCAAATTACACAAATTCGTCGTTAATGACATATAATCACTTAATCACACTTAATGACACATAAACGATACAAATTACACAAATTCGTCGTTAAATTTCCAAAATCACATAATCGCACATAAACGATCCAAATTACACAAATTCGTCGTTAAATTACACATAACACAAATTCATTAAAATACAACATTACAGATACAAATTCGATAACATTACACTGTTACACGTTAATAAATATTGCACTTCAATGGATCAGACATAAAGACGTAAAATGTTATTTTCAACCATTTACCTAAACATGTAATCATAACGTCTCTATCATCTTCGATAAGTTGTGGAAAATACACGGTCTTCCAAAAGTCATCTTCCTTATCCTCCCCCAAGTCCACGCATGGTACATATACTACTACATGAGATGTTCTTTGATTTTCACCAATATGGATAAAGTATCTGTTAAGTTGTGCCTTCAACTCGTCCAACTTGTTGGTGGGAGTTAAAAAGACCTTAATCTTATTTTTCACGGAGGAATATCGGATATGAGCTTCAACTGTAACTTGTGCATCTTCATACATGTTTCACTTCACAAAATATAATGGAATAACAAGTATGATAGTAAAACTAAATGAAAGATAAAATAAATTGTTGAATAATTAGAGACTAAAAAAGCGAGCAATAATTGGCATGATACAACTGGTCACCCAAAAAAATATTTCACTTCATGTATTTATATAATATCGGTTACATATTGGCCACAAATATCGGCTTTACATAACCGGCCACCAAAAAAATATGTTGGTGTAATATCGACAAAAAATAGGACAAACACCGACAAAAATGTGCCATAGCGTATCTAACTAGCCTAGTGATAGTGCATAATATTCGCCTTCTTCCATGACTTTGAATTTCTTGTTTTTCTTTTTTCAGAGTGAGAGTGTCACAATAAATTGGATTGATCTCATTTGTTGGTTTCTTTGGCGGCTTCGGCTCCTCAGACATGAGGTCTTTGAAGGAGACTTGTCTATCCATAAAAGGAAACTCTCATTGCTCCGCCTCACTAATGTAGTGATTGTTACACTCCCCAAAGGTGGTGGTAACAGACAACCTTCTTTCAAAAAAAACATGAAGAAAGTGGTCTCATTAAGCCAAGACACAAGATGTTGGAATGTGGGTTAAGTGGTGGAGCACCTCGGATTGGGAAGTACGTATCACGTATACCTCTTTCGGGCAAAACAAATTGAACAACGGCTCTATTGTAGCATGTTGTAACAATGTGACCAATATCCGGTAATGTCAACCACTTATCTTCAAGTGCAATTCTACTACTATTTGTTGGAGGGTGTAAACCATCCAGGATATATTTAAAACGCTCCTCGGTACCAAATATCGTCAAATAGTCACTCTTATGATTTTTTAACTCATGAATAAGTGCACTACGAACCAAAACATGATTTTCCTCATCCATGCCCATGTGTCTAGCTATGACCCGGAATCCACAATTATCATCCCCTTTAACATTCATAATATTTTCAATGAAAGGTCTCGTGATCATTGACATTTTTGTAATGTATGGTACATTCGGAAAAGGCTGTGTAGTAGGCGTCGAAGCTTGTGAGCGGGACTAAGTGCCAAGACGTGCACCTTTCCTCTTTGTAAGTTTAATCTTGGGTTGTGAGGATTGACTAACAGGATTTTGAGAATCAGCACGCTGCCACCTAGAGGGAATAGACCTGTGGATATTGATTTAGGTGTAGACCTCACCCTTTTAGGTGTTTCCTTGGTTACTACGTTTCTTGGAGGTGGAGGCAGCATTGTGTCTTCCAGAAATCCTAGTTGATGCATTGCCTGTTTGATGTGGAGTTTCATCTTGTAAGGGGTTCTTTCGAGACGTTCTTGAATGGCGTTCCATTCCTCCACCGTGGAAAAATTTTCATCAACCTCTTCTCCTAGTACAGTTAACCTTTGCCAATGAGGGTATACATCATCCAATAGAATAGGCGATTTTCCTTTCTCTTCATGGCAATAATACATGCACAAGGTAACTCGTACGATGTCTTTTGCACACAACCACAATATTCTTTAGCAAAGCCGAATGTCCTGGAACATGTTAATTCGTCATAGATAAAACCCAATGCGGGTCTGGATACATAACCCTCCAACTTAGAGAACAAAAAGTGTCTTTTGTATTTTTGTTGTAAGACAGTTATGTTCCTCCCAAAACTTCCTTGTATCTCACCTAACTTGATAGCCAACATTTTGTCTATTTCATCCCAACACGATGCCAAATCTCCCACACTACTACTCAAATGTTTTTTCAACTTTTCATGAGCCGATTCAACAATGTTGGTAGTTCTACATCCTAGATGCGAGACTTTATTCGTCCATGCCCTCACAAATTTCTCCTTAACGGTGTTCAAAATTGTGGTTACAACATATGCAAGGAACTTTGGAAATGGTTTGCATACAACTTTGAATTTCAATAATGCACTTGCATATGAATCCTCCAGAGGAGATTCGACCAAATATTTTGAAGCCCTCATCATTTCGTCAACAACATCACTATGCTTCTCCTCATTCGCTTCCTTCACTTATTTCTCAACAACTTTTGCATCCTCGAACTTCACTTTGACTATGGAATCCGTGATGCACTTAGCTTTTACATTCTTCCCAATATGAAAATGACAAAGTATAGTGTTTGTTTCAGGGAGAACTTTGGCAACGACGTTCATCAGAGCATTGTCCCTATCGGTGACAACCACCTTAGGCATGTTGAGTTTTAAGGACAAAAGACCAACCAACATCTCAAGTTCCCAAGTAATGTTATACTCTTGTTCAAATGAAAGAAAGGCAAAACCAACGAAATATGACATTTTGGTAGAGGTGACACAAACAATCTCAAATAACGGCATTCGGTAGAAATTGGTTTTATAAGTGGAGTCCATGACCAAAACGAGGGAAAAAAGTGTTTAGCATATTAATTAACTCCGGATGAGCAGAAAATATGTCTTCAAAAGTGGTTTCCTCACTATTTGCTCTTGTGAAATAGACGTATGTATGCTCCTCCAACTATGAAATCAAGTATTGCATCTCCGTCTTGTCACCTCTTATCCCATTTCGCCATCTAGTTAGTGTATTGTACACTTGTTTGATGGTCATCAAACTTTCTTTGTTTTTTTTCCTTCAAATCCATGAGAATATTTGTAGGCACCGTCAAGCTCTTTTTCATGTCAATAACTCTTTTCTTCTCCTTCTCTTTTATTTTACCCGCAAGAAGGTGGCCGACTAACTTTGGCGACAACTCATTGTTGTGAATTCCACTAAGCATTGCAACCCACCAATCATTTGTATCCTTATCAAATAAACCACGCAACCTAAACGTACATTCACATTTCCTTGAGCCCATGCCTTGAAGGTTTGGTTTCTTCCTCGTCTTTGGTGGATTGTATTCGTCATTCCTTTCACATTGCATCGCCAATGTTGGACTTTAATTTTTAAACTAGATTTATCTATAGATATAGTAAATCCAGCCCTTTCCGCTTGTCGACGAACCCAACCAAGTAAATCATCTTTCTCTCGCCATCTTTCATTTGTTAAAAAAAATGAGGCGGTGTCTACTTCATTACCGCGAACCTTGGCAACACCGATAGGTACCGGTTTAGGTTTTTCTTCAATTTGAGCTTGAAAGGGAATTTTGACTTTCAAATTCACATTAACGGTTGGTTTGACATCGCCGGAAGCTTCAATTATAGCCGGTTTTGGCTCAACGCCATCATCCGCCAATTTTTCAACCATCACTATGTCTATTGAATAACAAAATAATAAGGAAAAATAATATAAATAACTAGTGCAACAACCTAACAAAGAAAAAAATTGGCGTCAAATGTGAAAACACGGCATTACACCTACGCGATTTAACTCATGTTGGCCAGCGTGAGTTAACTCACGTTCATTCTGCTTCCAGAACTGATGAACTAAGCTTAAAAACCAGCAAAAGAAAATGAGTTAAGATTATACATTACCTGCTTTTTTATGCTTGATGAGCGCAGAAGTTTGCTTCCTAACGATTTGCCATGATTTGAAATTAAGATTTTGACCCAAAAAATTGCATTTTTTGGGTTTTTGGGGGTGGAGAGCGAAATAAAATGGTGTTTGGAAGTTGGGACTGATGGGTTTTGTGACAAAATAGTACAACCCGTAGCGTGAGTTAAGTCACGTTGAGTTTACAACCTGCATGAGTTAACTCACGGTGGAAGTACCGAGCATGACTTAAGTCACGCAGGGATACTTTCGTCCATTCAATTGGGAGTGAGTGTTATTTGATAGGAGATTAGCAATTTTCTAATAAGAGAGCCCTATTTCAATTTTGGGCTGCTACTGACAAAACTCTATAACCTATAATTTTCCATCTAGTTTAAACCTCTGAAGAAAAGCCAAGTTCCTCCTTACCGGAAAATTATTTTGTTTAATGACAAATGTTAATATGTTGATTGTTATGTTAGTTTTTTTTTTTCTTCTGATTGTCATTACTTGAACTCTGGTCCTCTAAATTTTTTTACCCTTATCTCATACTAGTTGAGCTACCCGATAATCGTATTTGTTTCTGGTAAAGACTCATTTTAGTCTTTGACAAAGATATGAACTCAATTTTTCCTCTACGGAAAAAAATCACAAATAACCCCTTCATAATATTAAATTAGGACGAAGTTGGATACTAAAGTTGATTTGAGTTAAGGGTGTAACGAGTTTAAGGAGTAAAAGGATGAGATTCAAACTCTTACGAAGAAGAAAAAAAATATTAGCATACCAACGTTTGTCTATCCAATTAGTTTGAGTATCAAAAGGGACAAAGTTGGAATTGGCTTTTGAATATTGTATTCACACATCACGGTTCACAAAAATGGAAGCGACGAGTAGTTCAAGGTGGATTAAACCAAACTCTGATATCATGTTAACAATATAGAGTCTGAAAGAATAGAGAATAACGGATAGTGGGGTTCCAATAGAATTCCATAACTGATTAAAATAAAAGTCAAAAGAAAATATATAGTAGTAAAACCTAAAGAACTATACGACTCCCTCCGTCTTAAATTATGTGACACAGTTGACTCTATCACACTTTTCAATACACAATTTTAATCTTAAATATCTTTAATAATATATTAGAAAAAATTATAAAAATTTGATATTTTGAAAATATTTATCAAGACAAATTCAACAACATCTTATATGATACCAAGTTTTTTTATATATTAGTAGAAAAATATGGTCAAAATATTTTATATAAATATTGCATATTTTCAAATTATGTTATTTAAAATTGGACGGACGAAGTACTAACTTCAAAATACAAAGGACCCAACAACATATACCTCAGAAAAAGGTAGCATTTAATTTAGTCTATAATAATAAAAAAAAATCTACAAATAGTTTCTTAATACTTTTTGTGAAGGAAAATAGTTCTTAATACCTGTCAGCTAAGGATGTATTACTCTCTGTCATATCACAAAAATGTAAACACAAATCAGGCTCAAATAAATGGATAAGTGTGCACAATGTCAGCATCATTTTCATTTATACAGACGCTAGCTGCAATATTATTACATAAATTCTTTTAAAATTTATATGTACATGTATATTATTATATTACACAAGCTATATTTTAGTATTTGACCAACTTTATAGTGTCTAATTTTCTTTATAATTTTTTTAAAGATAAACAGATGGTGTTCCAGTTCAATTTAAGAAAAATATTAAGGTTTAAAGAACATTACAAAACAATATACATTTAAATCCTTTTAGAAAGAGTAGCGACTCGAACCTACAACCTTCACATTCAAGGTTGATCTTGTCACCACTCAAGTAATCTCTTGAAGACACTTTTATTCAAACTCTAATACTAATGCCTTCTATGATCTTATGGAGCTTGTGGAAAAATCGTAGTACCAAGCTTTGCGAGGCCACTAATACATATTGTTTTATCCCTACCTGTCGTCGTTTGATTATGAAAGGAATCCATTGTGAAGACACATGTGTTATTTTTTATGTTATGGTGGAATCACATATCCACATTTTCTTTGTCTGTCTAAAAGCACTAGACTGTTGGACATTGGTGCAACTTGATAATATTGTCTAATGATTTTACCATATTTTTAATTGATTTATTTACTGGGTTGACTCCTTAGCATATCTTGAATTATGTCGGCAAATTATGTAACTACGGGAAAACATAGTATGATTCATTCTAAAAATAAAATTCAATGTTTACCACTTCAACCAACAAACAATTTGCAAGTTCAATCCAACATATTAATACAATTTGTTACAAGACCATAAAATATGGAAGTTCACAATACATATCACCAAACATTTCAAAATAAACTGTTCTGAAGCTCCAGTAGCAAACATGCGCTACCATTCCATATCAACACTTGAAATTAGGACGATAAAATGAAAATAAAAATAATTCTCATAGGAGAAAACAATATCACGACTACATGTTGACAATAGTTAACTCCAAGTGAAATATCTTCTCCACTTCCTCATCCGAATGCATTACTCTTGCTTAACGTTTGAACTATTTGATCCCCCACCGCCTGATGATCCCTACAGTAATCTAGCTAAAAATTAGGAGACATAATCAAATTGCAAGAGATAGTTTATATGATTCCATAATGCAAAAGTTAAGAATAACATATGTAACTGCAACTTCAAGTGATTTTGATGGGAGGTATAAACAGAACACAAGAAAAAATATCATAGTTCAAAGCCAAAATAGATTTTTAGAATAAATAAGTTCGGTACCTTGAAATGAGTATTGGTTATTGCAGCTTTTATTATGTTATCTCCAACAATAAATCTCAGCTTCCACACAAATTCATCACGTGAAATCTTCTTTGACTGCACAAGTACGCCTTGATGCATTAGATATAGTTAATCATTTAAAAATATGCATTAATTGGAGCTACATTACATACCACCAATTGTTCATAATGTCCAATGATTTGATCCATACTATTGAACGGAACCATGCTTCTGATGGCAGCTAAAAGTATGCGAAAAGATGTCCAAGGGGATTTTGGTATTCTTTGGATATTAGAAGGAGCACTAAAATATGTTTCATGTGGCATCCCAGAAACATAAATTAGTTGTATATATAGATAATAAAGAAAATTGTTACCGTATTAAACCTAAAAGAAGAATCTCATAAGATGAAAGTCCCAAAATATTGCATGTGATTGTGTTAAAACAAGAAAAATAATCAAATATGTGAGTGGAAAGGTGTACAATAGAGAAAGCATGTTGACATTAAAAAAATTAAAAATGGCATTATGATTGCCTTTTACGTAGAAAACTAGGAAAACATATCACACTTCAAAGTAAAAATAAACTTTTAGAATAAACAAATTTGGTACCTTGAATGGAATAATAGTTAATGCAGATATGATTATATTGTCTCCGACTATCAACCTAAGCTTCCCCTCAAATTCTTCACGGGAAATCTTCTTAGACTGCTCAAGTATGCCAGTATGCCAGGATGTATTAGATATAGTTCATCATTTAAAATATAGAAATCAATTGGAGCTACGTAACATACCATCAATTGTGCATAATGTTCATCGATATATTGGGAGGTACCATGTTTCTGATGGTAGTTAAAAGTGTGGGAAAAGGTATCCCACGAGATCTCGATGTTCTTTGGGTATTAGCATGAGCACAAGCATCTTTTCCTTGAAGCATTCCACAAACCAGAATTGTTTAGATAAAGATAATAAAGAAAAATGTTATAGGATTAAACCTAGACGAAGAGTTCCAGAAGATAAAATCCCAAAATATTGAATGTGAGTGTGTTAAAACCAGAAGGAAAAAAAATCAAATATGAGGGTGAAAATGCGTACACTAGAGAAAACATTCTCAGATTCAAAAAAATAGTTAAAAATTGGTATCACAATTGCAATTTACATAGAATACTAGGAAAACATAATATGTAAAAGTCATGAAAAAACTTACTGCGTCCATTGCAGAATTCCCATAGCCATTTTTCTTCCTCTCACTTGAACAAACATTTCCTATAAATATCTGTCATACCCCAATTTTTGACCTTAGATTATATAGTGGGAGTGTATCTTTAATTAATGGGGGTACATAATTGTGTGAACGAAATAAGCACTAGAAAAATATAATTTGGAAATGATAAATTAATTAATTAATTTAATCATTATTTAAAA
>Ga0315913_1003386_pt1 | contig 19132 bp, 9 predicted proteins | sample MpolsnodulesMG_FD_207736 | JGI IMG/M metagenome (GOLD analysis project Ga0315913, IMG submission 207736) | Medicago polymorpha root nodule microbial communities from Los Angeles, California, United States - small nodules | ecosystem: Host-associated > Plants > Roots > Nodule | place: USA... | reverse complement strand
ACCCTTAAGACACTACAATTCTAAATCCTTTGTCATTCATCGGGTTTCGTTTCCTGGCACTTTCTAGGGTTTCTTCTGTTATCTTTAGATTCATACTCTATTTGCTGAAAGGTAATTCCTTTTTCATTATCCCGTCCATGCCTATCAATTTGTGTGTTCATAGTTTCTGAGTGCAACATTGTAGCTTGATATTTTGTTGATGCAAGCATGAATTTCGTTTTCCATCGAATGTCTCTTTTCTGTATCTTTGTAGTTCGATTTAGCTTGATTTGGTCATCAATGCAAAATATGCGTTTAAAAAACTGTATGTGACTGTGATTTCACCCACGATGTCATGGTTTTCAACCACATCAGCCGTATTTGACAACCGTTTTCTGTTGTATCTACGATCGCGGCCGGGATTTATAACCTTGATGAGTGTGTGTCTATTTATAAAAAAAAAATCCTTTTTATTTTATTTTATTTTTCCTTTGGTTTATTGATTTCTCAAGTGACAAATTTTGTTAGGTTTTATAATTTTTCTCTGATGAAGGAGAGTTAGATCACTAGAGGCAGAGATAGACCTAGAAAACCTATAAGATAATCTATTACGAAAGATCTAGAGATTAATGAGTTGGATCGAAAGATGGTTTATGATAGAACATTATGGCGTAATTTGATCCATATAGCCGACCCCACTTAGTGGGATGAGGCTCAGTTGTTGTTGTTGTTGTTGTTATAATTTTCCTCAGAGGTGATAATTGTTAATCATGTTTCAGGGATTGGCAAAGTTTTCAACTTTTGTTATTTTTTATTTTGTAGTGCTTTAATCATAGGAGCTCTATTTTTTCTGTTAAGAAATTGATTCAACTAATTAAAAAATAATTTATATTTGGTGAAGAGCTAGCTACTTGAAGAATTTATCTTCCAAATGGCTAAGTTTGTGAAGTTTTTTAGTTTATGTTTTGATTACACTATTGCTGGCTTTGAGTTTTAGCTGTTCTGCGGTCACTGAAATACTACTTTTCCTTGTGATCAGGCTCTGATACTTGGGAATATGGCTGAAGTGAACAACAATTTGGATTTGGATTTAATCCAATGGCTTGGTGATGACATGTCAATAAAGGTTTTCTCCTATTTGGATGATCCTTGTGACCTTATTCGTGCATCTGCTGTTTCTCGTTCCTGGGAAAAATTTGGTAAGCTATTTGAATTCTATTACTTGCTGTTTCTGCTTTATGAGTAATCATAATTGTACCACCATTTTGTGAAAACTTTTGAGACAATCTTCTTCTTCTCTCTTTTTATTGGTCAAAAACTACAGAGAGAGAGAGAGAGTAAGAACACAATGAGAGTGTGAGAGAGAGAGTTGTCCCAAAACATTATTTGGTTAAACACTTGTTCATTTGGAAAGTTTTTGCATATACTATATTAAGTTTTCGAATTGTGATGGCTGGCTTCTAAAAGTTTAACTTCTCTAATACTATACTGTCCTGTAAATTTTATTTCACATGTTTCTTTGTTAGTTGAAGCATGAGGCTTTGAGTATGTAATCAAAAAGAAATAACACTTTGAGTAGCTCAATGTTCTTTGGCTATATTTTGTTGTTCAAATGGTAATAATATAAAATCTAAATGTTTTGCAGTTATTGAAAATGGCCTCTGCAAGCAACTTTGCTTGAAAATTATTCCTGAAGTATCTGGTGTTGTTCATAGCATTGAGGTTGACAACGTGATTGAACCTGATAGCAACATGGTTGAGCGTCAATATGCAAACTTGGAGTGTCTTAAGAGAAATCATAAAGTCTATTCGTGCTTGGCCTTTGGCCTGTTTCCTTTGAAGAACAATTGCATCTCACAGTACATGGTTGCATCCAGGACTATCGACCCCATGAAAGAAGGCGTTGCAAATACATTGGCGGCAATTTACAAACCTGAAAATGACCCTAAGACTTTGTTTTATCGGCTATGTTCAAAGATTTGCCTTGTCACTGAGATTAATATCCTACCATTCCAAGGTTAGCTTTGTAGATATATCAATTAATTGTATATCCATTTGAACTGAAAAATAAGTGATGTTGAGGATCCCTAACTTTTTCTTCCGCTGACAAAGAACTTTTTATTTCAGCCAAGGATGTCCGATTTAGATTGGGCTATCAGATACACGACAAGGAAATAGAGTCAAAAACTGCTGTACCTGATTCATTGACTTTTAACGGGGAATTCAAATGGACATACACTTCACCTGTATATCCACTGTCTCAGGTGAGTTGCATTATAATCATATAGGTTTTGCATATTCTCTTTTTTATCATTTCAAAAAACTCAAAAAAGACTTGAGATTTGTCTACACAATTAACTATAGGCTTAAATGTGTAATCAGTCCCTGCACTTTGACAAGATTTTGGTATTGGTCCCTACACTTTTTTTTGTTTGGCTTTAGTCCTTACACTTTGTAAAAAAATTGCATTTAGTCCCTACCGTTTGTGAACTGTTAAAAAAAAAAGGGGAAGGATAACAGAGTGCCACGTGTCATGTAATTATTGGGCGTTTGCATAATTCATTTCTTGTATTTTTAATTATAAAAAAATGTTATAAATTAATAATAATATTAATTTTCTTCAAAACAATTATTATTTAAGTCTGGAAAAATATTCTCCAGCGCTCCTTCTTCTTCCACATCCAAATTGGTTGTTTTTTGTCTTCTTCTTTATATATGAAGCTTTTGCTCATTTGCATTTTCTTGCTTCAACTAGTTTTCTAAAATGCTTTTACTCATTCTTGTTCAAATATTGGTATTTGATCAGAATAAGAATAGAGTGCCAATCGCCTTTGCGCGTTACCATCATTGATATTTGTGGCCACAATACAGTGACAAAGACATCAAAAAACCTTAATATCGTTGTCTCGAACCTTCAAACCTAATAAGTTATGTTTGAGTTTAAAGATATTTGAGTCTTTATTTTTAGATTTTGGATCATCTGCAACGGTTGTGTGTTGTTATGTGCAGCTAGTAAATTGAAGAATCTCTCTAAAGAATCATTGGCTTATCATGATTCACGTAAAGAAGGAGAAGAAGTTGGGTGGTAATTTTTAATTAATAAAATGATATTAAAACAAGTTAAAAACTTTTGTTTATTTAATTTTTAACGAATTCTGTAAAATACCATGTGGCCAATAATTACATGACACATAGCACTCTGTTATCCTTCCTTTTTTTTTTAACAGTTGACCAACGGTAGGGACTAAATGCAATTTTTTTACAAAGTGTAAGGACTAAAGCCAAACAAAAAAAAGTGTAGGGACCAATACCAAAATCTTGTCAAAGTGCAGGGACCAATTACACATTTAAGCCTTAACTATATGTAATTTCTTATAAACATTTCAAATAACTTGCATTGCATAACTACATGTTGCGCCTTTTATACATCCTTATATTAGTGGGTTTGGTTCCCAAGGCTGGACTTTCTTATTATTATTATTATTACAAAAAGCTCTATATGTGCAGCAGTACTTCATCACTGCGGACATGTATTAGAATAAAAGAGAATTGTGACATCAATTCTTCATCTATTGATTGAAATGAATTGTTGAACTGAGAGTTGGTAATTAAAGTACAGTCATCTTTGAGTTATCCCTCACCCTTGTATCTGCTAGTGCAAGCTGCCTAGAGATGGCTAACTAATTATAGCCATGCTGGCAAGGGAAAGAACTATCTGCTGATACTTATAGAGTACAGCTGAAGATTCCAGAACATAGAAATTGCTAACTAAGGTAGTAAAATAATTGGTAATGGCCTATATTCCTTAGACATTCACACAACATGTTACTGTTACAAGCAATACAGCCAGGATCAAGTGCTGGTACGTAGGATCGTACGATTCTACATCCCACGGCACCTCAACCGTGCTTCGACTTTACTCCGGTTCGTTAACCTCTGTTTTTCCTCGGTTTCCTCTGTTTTCTCTATTTTTTTGCTTGTCTCATCTGTCTTTCCTTTATTTTCTGTGTTTTTTTGCTTGATTCCTCTGTTTTTCCTCTATTATCTCTGTTTATTTCTCTCAACTCTATCAACAACCTACCAACGATCCTACTTACGAACCGTGTTACATTCCTTCACCGGCCGACCAATTCTACGTAGGATCTCGATCCTGACTACATTGATTACAAGCTAAAACAAGTCAGTGATAAGTTCCACTGCTATATCATATTGATTTTTTCAAGACCTGTAGACGGCAAAAAAAAAAAAGATTTATCAAATAAAAATATGTGCTGCATTAAAACGGAAACCGGAACAGTTCTTACCAGTTCGAACTATTTCCGTCTGTCCAACCGGAAATTTCCCGGTTCAGTGGCATAGCTGATCTATTATACTGACCGGACATGTCATGGGTCCTGTTTCTATTTAACTCGACCGGTCCGATTTTTAAAACACTGCTTGGAAGTATATTCTCTCCCCTTTTTCCTCAATTCTTTCTTTTGTGGCTACGTAACGATCTCTCGATAATTACTCAAGATCTGAATTTTATTTTTGAGGTGGTGAAACCTCACGGTACCTGTTGAATATAACAAACTTGGATTTGAATTTTTTATTTTTTATCCAGTTTGAACTTTATTTTGTAAGCATAAAGTATTCTATGCATGTTTATGAAATTTGAAATGCATTGGTCACATTATACAGGAAAATAAGCTGCAAAAATTCAAGCTACCTGAACCAGTTCTGTGTATTGGAGGTTTTCTGCTATTGGAGGTGGTAGGTAGAGTTAAAAAAGAAAATGACAATAGTTTATTCTTCCTATACGATTGGTATGTTTCTCAAATCTTCTCTCTTCCTCCCCCCACATGCCCACACTGAATTTGTGTTTGTTGAGAATTTTATCCATATTAATTTTTTCTAGTGGCTTGTCTCTGTTTCTTAGTGTAGTTTTTTTTCCTTCTTTTCTTTTTAAGAAATGAGGGACTTCATAGGACAAGCTATGCTCTCTCATATCTTTTTTCTCCATACTCACTCATAAATATACATAATATTATTTATACATACTAAATGTTGTAACAAAAAGTGTTGTAGTAAATTTCATTTTATTTTGCTTGTGCTTTGAGTGACCACTGAAAGATATACAGGATAAAAAGTTGTTCTTGCATTCTATTTGTGCTGCTGGACTTTAATGTGCATGAAAAACACCATTAGTATCATATCACACATTTGGAAAAAATTGTCATGTTTTCTTATTTGTTTTTCAACTATGATAAATTGGTTTACTATGGTGCAGCATATCCAATTTTAAAATTGTTGGACGACCAATTTCTCCAGCATTTTTGGTGAGGATGCATCCACTAGGAAGATGTAGCTTGAAATATTTACCTCACCACCACAAGGCACAAGATTGTGACTGCTGGTATCTGGAGCTGCTTGATTAATTAATTACAACAACCAAGCTTACTAAGTGGGGTTGGCTGCATGAATCAGGTTGCTTGATAATTAAGTGTAAAAATAATTTGGCTGACTTTCAAAGAATTAGAACTTTGGGGACATTATTTTAAATGGAACTATTGATAATTCACTCTTGTTTGGTGAATGTATTGATTTGGATTTACTATATCATCATTTACATTTTGAATTTGGTTAAATAAAAAGTTGAAACTTGACAATGCCAACTTGTTATATTTGGTCGTTGCAAATGTTTTTATGCACAAATAAGTTTTTCTCAAGCAGACGGTATGAGCGTTACATTGTTAATTGTCAAAATGATTGTTTTGGTGTGCTTTTGCAAATTTATTTAATAAACATCGAAGTCTCAAACCAACTGGGTTAGGTCTAGCAGAAAGTACTAGTCTCTTAACATGGTGAATCCGGCAATATTTTTTGGATATAATGGGAGACTAATCCTCAACCTCAAGCAGGAAATTCAGATTTGAGAATGAATATCGGTGCAAGAAATAGTAATGGTGATAGATAAATGCAGAGAAATGAGAGAGAGGGAAGGGAGGGAGGATGCAAACATGACAAATGTGTGTGTGTGTGTGTCTAAGGAATATTATGTTATCATTATCTTTTATGATCATGTGCGTGGGTTTATGGCTATTAGGTTGTCATAGTGGTTTGTAGTTAGTGTATTTTACTGTTGGAATATCAATTGTACTGAACACTTATGTTGGAGATAGAGTGAATAGACGTTTTGGTCCTCAAATTTGTAAGGACTAGTCATTTTCATCTCTAAATTTGGCGAAATAGTAAATTAGTCCATGAATTTTATAAATGTCGTTCAATTTCGCCCCTCCATCAAGTTGTTTTACTAACGGTGCTGACGTGGGAAGTTAACTGCTCACATGGTGTGGCAAATCATGCCACACAGACAGGGACTTATTTGATATAAAGTGAAAAAAATCCAAGGACAATTTTGATTGAAATTGAAATAACATTGTCTTCTCAAGACCATTGTATAACAACTCATTCTTCCCTAATTCTATAAACTTCAAACCCTAATTTTTCAATCTCCCATTTACAATCCGAAATCCCCAACAATTCTTCCATAAAACTTGTTAAAATTGAATATGAAATTATCAAAATTGATGGAGACGAAAGGCAAGATTGATGGAGAAGGTTCAAACTATGGTTAAGGTTAAGGAAAATGGCAATGAAGAGGTTTGAAGGGCAAGGTTGATGGACAAGTTAGCGTTGCAATCTTCCGATTCCTTACCTGAAAATTGGTTAGATTTCAAATTCATCATAACATTATTCTTAATGTCAAACACCATCGGGTTTGCTGGTTGAAACCCAAATGATACTTCTTCAAAGTTATCCAACCTCCCATAGTCTCCTAGGGTAATGCGGCGTTCATCTCCCATTTCTGACTCGTCTGATGAATAGTCTTGAATTGAGATTGTTTATGGTTGTTCTGTCCTTTCTCGTCCAATTCGAGTTTCTCTCCAAAGTGCTCGTTCAGTTTTGTCTATGTCTGGATCAAATTGCAGAATACATGTTTTGGCATTGCGCATAAAACTAACTACACAAAGTTCTTAGTAGGACATAATCAACTGGAATAATATTTTTTGTATTTTTGAAAACAGAAAAATAAAATGCAAAAAAATAAATGACTGAAAAATAAAGATAGAAATAAATAATTTTAATTGCTTAGTCGAAAATAACAACAATCCCCGACAACGGTGCCAAAAACTTGATGGTCGGATTAAGCAAGTGTATCAAATAGTTTACCAAGTAATAAAGTGATAAGTAGAGTATCGTATCCACAGAGATTGTCGTTTCATCTAAACAACCCGTGTTACATATTTTAAGTTTAAGTTCACGATATAAAATAAAAGAGATAAGGGTTAGAGATTGCAATTTTGATCTGTTTGCAACAGAGCAAGTTACCTGTTTTTGGTTGCAGAAAAGTAAGCAGCGGTTAGGACTCTTTGAATCCCTCTATTTATATTGTTGGATAATAAATAACATTCATGTCATGTTTAGTTATCTTAAGTAGACTATACAAGTGATAAGGTCGTTAGGATGTTGTAACCTAGTTGGTTGTCAAGCTGCGCCTGCTAATTGCACGCTAATCCTTACGTGCGGAGTCTATACTGTTTCGGTTGATCTAGGTCTATCCCTCCGATGGCTAATTGCACATGTTGATCGCACAGTGATCGTTACGTGCGGGGTCTTGCTAATTCAAAGGTAATTGAAATATAGATAAATTGACGTTCCAAGATTTCCAAAGGCAATAAAGGTCAATGTTCCTATAGGTCGGCCTGTCTATGAATCTTAGGACACTCATAGCACACTCTCCTTCCCCCTAAGTAGTTTTACAAACAGGGATCCCTATCAGCGTCTACCTTACCTAGAGGTCGAGGACGATGGTCTTTCTAGGTTAATTCCCCTTGGTGCTTGTTTCCCTAATTACTAAACTAGTTACATCCTAGGTTCAACAGATTTTACTCAATATTAGTAATGTCACCTCCTAAGTACTTACTACTAGGGTTAACTCGTTTTCGGTATCTTTTGTCTAGTTTACTAATCACTTACTTTCTAGACAGGCAGTTATTAGTATAAGAATATAAATATCAAGATATAAGCATCCAGATAGTAATAACAATATTAAGCCCTATCACAACCTAAGTACCTAATCTATGGTTGCACTTCGCCAGAATAAATTAATCCTAAATAAAACTTAATAGCGAACAGAAAATAAACTAAAATAAAACGACATTAAATTAAATAATTAACCTGCAAAAATAAATAGAGGTTCATCTTATATAATCCTAACCTATAGATATCTAGTTACACATGATAACTAAGACAAAAATACTAAAAGATAAAAACATACCCTAGAAAAGATAGGAGAAGATAGAACTCCTCATTGGCTTCCTAGAATCGCCATCCTTTTGAACTGCTCCAGTTATGAACAAGAAATTGTGAATGAGGAAGGCGGTATTTATAGGGAAAGTTTCCATCTAATTTGGGCTAAAATCATGGGCTTCCAAGGGAGAAAAAGTCACAAAAGTGACCTTTTTCGCAAGTCACGGGGCACCTTGCGCCTGAGGGCATGCACCTGGTGCATGTGCCTAAGACTTTCAGGCGCCTTGCGCCTCCAAGCATGCGCCAGGCGCTTTAGTTTGTCACTTTGAGGCGCCTCTCGCTTCCTTTCTTGTTTTCATGTATTCTTCGCCTATTGAGGTGTTTTCTTCATAGTTAAGTTGTCTTGGAACTTGGGAACATAATTCCTCTCTTTGTAAAGTCTTTTGAGGCCTCTTGAATCTTCATTCTTCATCTTCCTAAGGCCCGATAATCTTCAGAGGTCTTGCTTTGCCTGATTTTCTTGATTTCTTCGTGAATTACTTCAAGAACCCCCCTAAAATTGCTATGCTTCGGGAAGAATCAGACTCAAATATAGAAAACATTACAAATGTCTCGAAATCATAGACAATTGATCTAATACTCCTCTAGTTTGCTGGTAAAACCTACTAAAATAGACTAAAAACATGCTAAGAATAACGTAAGATGACCTGTCATTAGTGAGACGTGCAACTTTATTGGTATTTTAGGTTCTATTAATTGTATGTAGTAATCCACTTGGGTTGGCTTAGAGGTGTTGGCTTGAGACCTTAGAGTGTGCTCCTCCTCAAGATCTTAGGTTTGATTTTCCCCGATGCCAATTTTGGTGGGCTAGTTTACCTTCTTCTTAAAAAAATAATAACTATATGCAATGTGAATGGAAAAATTGTCAAGTTGCTTGGAAATGTCAGTCTTGTCGAGGTAATCATGGTAAACTCACCATCATACTTGAAGCAATGGCATCACAAGACTTGTGGATTTTAGATGCATTTTTTGTATTGCAGGTTCAAACAATGACACTAACATGCTAAACTAATCCAACATGTTTAATGATATGTTGGATGGACAAGCATCCACAATACAATATACAGTTAATAAAACTCTCATGCATACATTTGTTTGCATGCATCATATTAAATAACAAGATCGTTGAAGATAAACAACACATCTATGAAGGTGATTTTGATTACTTTTATGATAATGTGAATAATCACGTCTCAACAACTGAAACATCTAATGGTCCTTATCAAAATCTTAAAACAAGACTACAAAGGAGGGCAAGACTACATGAAAAGAGTTCCGCAACAACTTCAGACATATTTAATATAGCATATTTGGGAAAACTATAGTATTAGCATAGCAAAATTTAAATTTTATTAATTATGTAATGCTATTTATTTTTATCGTTTTTAATTATATATGTCATGTATTTAATGTTAAATCCTCTCTTTTTTGGCGTACACGCTTAAAGCGCTATTGATGGTGTGAATCGGCAAGTGCACCAAATCATATCAAGTAATAAAGTAGTAAGTTATCTTCTCCACATGGATTATCGTTCAATTCAGTAATTAGATTGAATTTATTTAAAAGTAAATAAAAGAAGATATTTAAAAGTGGTTGCATAGTTTTAATTGTCATGCCCAATACGAGATTATGTTTTGTGATTCAAAGGTATAACGGTGATTAAGAAATACTTGAATCCACCCTTCCGTATTTGTTGAAATTAACTTGATTGATTATTAGTTCATGACTTGTTTTTTAAGGACCAATATGAACCACGAAATAAAAATATAAGAGACAAAAAATTTGTTTAAGAAAAAGAAAACACCAGCAATTTTTGTGTTTTCCCAGAGAGAAATGATATTTGTACAACCATTTTCTAACAATTTTTTGACAACTTTCTCTCTCATATTCACGTTATCTTCTTATTTTCTATTTCTTCTTCTCTCTCTATTATTTTTGATCAATCAAATAAGAGAAAATCAAAGTTGTCATATAAATTGCACAAAAGAGTTGTACATGTATCACTACTCTTTTCTATATTAAAAAGTAATTTTATCATGATATAGACAAAGTTAGCCTCAACTATATTTGTGTATGGAGTTGAGCTACATGCCTATGGACTGTTGGTACCCCATCTACCCCTCCAAACGAACCAAACAAAACAACAGGGAATGCGATTTTATCTGAGGAATCGCGAGAGATGAAGAAAGAGGAATCACGCAGTAGAAAGAGTGAGAATGAAAATTGGGAAGCAAATGCATGGAGAACAACGAGAGAGAGACAGAGACAGAGACAGATGGATTTCTTTGATTTCAGGTATGTTTTTGGATTTTGTTTTTTACTCCACTTATTATGAAATTTGTATACTTATCTTTTGTAATTTGTTCTAAGAATTTGTTGCTTTTATTTATTTAATTCAATATTTTTGGTTTTCATTTTGTATAAGCCAAGGTTGTTACCGACTTGCATGTTGTTCTTGTGAATTGTTACTGTTCTTTTTGCTCTTCAGAGTTATTGGTTTGTGAATAGTAATGTTGTTTTGATAAATATTTTTACGAGGATGTTTGTCCCTTGTGTTGTAGTGCAAGAGTTAGCATTATCAGTGACGGATCCAGAAATTTCAATAAGCGGGGTCAAGATTGTTTATCATAAATATTATAGAAAAATATATAAATGCATAATCAATAAAATGATGACATCATCATCAAGCAAATAAATAAAGAAGATTACAAAAATTAACATAGAAGTAGAAGGATTCTTTTTCCAATGTTATTGGAACACAAAAGGTTGACAACGATACAACAAATCGGTAGTGTTCACAAGAACCGTTTTCTTATTATAACAGAGGATTTTCGTAACACTAATTGATGTGGGAAATTTCTCTTCTCCCTTTTATTTTTGCTCATTCACGTGTCTGCGTGAGTTAACTCACGCTGAAAAATGTCCCCAATAGCACTAACGTGCATCCGTGCCTGAGCATTGTTGAAACATCACAAGTGTCGGTGTCTAGGTTCGAGCCTATAACGGCTACTTCCTCCTAGTGTTGGCCATTAGGTCAATATAAAACATATGACGATTTTTTTTTATTATAATTATAAAGTAAGTTTGGAAGGGGAGATGTGGCGCAACATTAAAGTTGTTGTTACGTGACTGAAAGGTCATAGATTCAAGTTCTAGAAACAACCTCTTATGTAAAAAAAAAACAGGGTAAAACTGTGTAGTGTGTACAATACACAAAAATGGCAGGACCCCTTCCTGAATCCTACATATGCGGGAGCTTTAGTGGACCAAGCTACCCTTACTCTAAAGTGAGTTTGGGTTTGTACGATTGCTACTGGGTTTGATAAGGGAATATATCTTTAGATTTTCTTCTTTCAGGTGTCAAACTCGAACTGAGTACCACAACTTGAAAGAGTGAACTTGTAACCAAGTGACCTCTTCGAAAACAGGATGATAAGGGAGTATATCATGTTTGTATTCTTTGAGCTAACTAAAAAGATTACTTAAAAAGTATATCAAATTTTTAAAGAATGAAAGGGATATTATTATACTGATCGGGGGGTTAAATTGGGAAAAGGTGGTTATCGAATCCAAAGTTCATATGAAACAACAACTATAAAGGTGGGTTTTGCGAAGAAGTGTTTGGGATTGACAGAGGGTAGCAGAGAGGATATATGAGGCGGATCGAGGGGATGTGGGATAAAGAGAGAGGCTGCAACACATGTTTAAAGGAAAATTGTTGTTGATTCATGTGGTTAGGATCAAGTTGGCTAGAGGTTGAAGGCATGACTGAGAGGCTTCGATCCATGTCTGAGCAAAAATCTGTGAAGGCCAAGGTGGCCAGCCAGTTTTGGAGGGGATGGGGAGTGAGAGGAAGGAGGTGGGAAGCTAAGGGAGAGGGCGGGAAAGGAGGGGAGACAGATATGATAATATGATCCTAATTCCCTAGTCCATATATTGAATTTGGAACGTCTATGAATACAAAACTAAACAAAACTTTGATCTGGCCGTGATTAAGAGATAAAAATATATGCACCATAAGTAAATAGTTTTTAAATAAAAATTAAGATCCAATGATAATCACATGATTTTGCTTCAATACACCACGTACATTGTATCCATTATATATTTTTTTCCTTCTGATAAAGTACATAAAATAGTAGAGAGAAATAAATCACCAATTTTTTTATTTTTTTTTATGATGGATGAGTCATCCTTCTAGAAGCACACTTTACCCTTAAGACACTACAATTCTAAATCCTTTGTCATTCATCGGGTTTCGTTTCCTGGCACTTTCTAGGGTTTCTTCTGTTATCTTTAGATTCATACTCTATTTGCTGAAAGGTAATTCCTTTTTCATCTTTTTCCCGTCCATGCCTATCAATTTGTGTGTTCATAGTTTCTGTGTGCAACATTGTAGCTTGATATTTTGTTGATGCAAGCATGAATTTCGTTTTCCATCGAATGTCTCTTTTCTGTATCTTTGTAGTTGGATTTAGCTTGATTTGGTCATCAATGCAAAATATGCGTTTAAAAAACTGTATGTGTCTGTGATTGCACCTACGATGTCATGGTTTGCACCCACATCAGCCGTATTCGACAACCGTTTTTCGTTGTATCTACGATCGCGGCTGGGATTTATAACCTTGATGTGTGTGTCTATTTATTAATAAAAAAATCATTTTTATTTTATTTTTCGTTTGGTTTAGTGATTTCTCAAGTGACAAATTTTGTTAGGTTTTATAATTTTTCTCTGATTAAGGAGAGTTAGATCACTAGAGGCAGAGGTAGACCTAGAAAAACTATAAGATAATCTATTTAGAAAGATCTAGAGATTAATGAGTTGGATCGAAATATGGTTTATGATAGAACATTATGGCGTAATTTGATCCATGTAGCCGACCCCACTTAGTGGGATGAGGCTCGGTTGTTGTTGTTATAATTTTCCTCAGAGGTGATATTTGTTAATCATGTTTCAGGGATTGGCAAAGTTTTCATCTTTTGTTATTTTTTATTTTGTAGTGCTTTAATCATAGGAGGTCTATTTTTTCTGTTAAGAAATTGATTCAACTCATTAAAAAATAATTTATATTTGGTGGAGAGCTAGCTACTTGAAGAATTTATCTTCCAAATGGCTAAGTTTGTGAAGTTTTTTTAGTTTATGTTTTGATTACACTATTGCTGGCTTTGAGATTTAGCTGTTCTGCGGTTACTGAAATACTACTTTTCCTTGTGACCAGGCTCGGATACTTGAGAATATGGCTGAAGTGAACAACAACTTGGATTTGGATTTAATCCAATGGCTTGGTGATGACATGTCAATAAAGGTTTTCTCCTATTTGGATGATCCTCGTGACCTTATTTGTGCATCTGCTGTTTCTAGTTCTTGGGAAAAATTTGGTAAGCTATCTGAATTTTATTACTTGCCGTTCTAGGATCTTGTTATATGTATCTTTACTATATGAGTAATGATATTTGTACAACCATTTTGTGAAAACTTTTGGGACAACCTTCTTCTCTCTTTCTATTGGTCAAAAACTATAGAGAGAGATAGGAAGAGGGAGAGTAAGAACACAATGAGAGTGTGAGAAAGAGAGAGTTGTCCCAAAATAGTTGTACAAATATAATTTCTTATTTTATTTGGTTAAATACTTGTTCGTTTGGAAAGTTTTTGCATTATATTAAGTTTTCGAATTATGATGGCTGGCTTCTAAAAGTTTAACTTCTCTAATGCTATATTGTCCTGTAAATTTTATTTCACATGTTTCTTTCTTAGTTGAAGCAGGAGGCTTTGAGTATGTAATAAAAAAGAAATAACACTTTGAGTAGCTCAATGTTCTTTGGCTATATTTTTCTGTTCAAATGGTAATAATATAAAATCTAAATGTTTTGCAGTTATTGAAAATGGCCTCTGCAAGCAACTTTGCTTGAAAATTATTCCTGAAGTATCTGCTGTTGTTCATAGCATTGAGGTCGACAACGTGATTGAACCTGATAGCGACATGCTTGAGCGTCAATATGCAAACTTGGAGTGTCTTAAGAGAAATCATAAAGTCTATTCGCGCTTGGCTTTTGGGCTTACTCCTCTGAAGAACAACTGCATCTCACATTACATGGTTGCATGCATCACTATGGACCCCATGAAAGAAGGCGTTGCAAATACATTTGAGGCAACTTACAAACCTAAAAATGACCCTAAGACTTTGCTTTATCGGCTATGTTCAAAGATTTGCCTTGTCACTGAGATTAATATGCTACCATTCCTAGGTTAGCTTTGTAGAAATATCGATTAATTGTATATCCATTTGAACTGAAAAATAAGTGATGTTGAGGATCCCTAACTTTTTCTTCCGCTGACAAAGAACTTTTTCTTTCAGCCAAGGATGTCAGATTTAGATTTGGCTATCATATACAAGACAAGAAAATAGAGTCAAAGACTGCTGTACCTGATTCATTGACTTTTAACGGGGAATTCAAATGGACATACACTTCACCTGTATATCCACTATCTCGGGTGAGTTGCATTATAATTATATAGGTTTTGCATATTCTCCTTTTTATCATTTCAAAAAACTCAAAAAAGACTTGAGATTTGTCTAATGTTTATTTTTCTGGGCATCATCCATTTATACATGTGCTCTCTTTTGGGTTGAATTTATTTTCCTATCCATTCTAGATATCATTATCTAGTATTTTTTTTTTTTTCAATCCTAGAATGAGACTTGACATGCAGTTTTTTTAATGGTAATTGGCTCTGGTAAAGCTTAGATAGCCTCTAGGTATCCGCCAGCAATATCCATGATGGGTATCCTAAGTACACACACACAGAAGCCCCCCCCCCGGACACTCTCTCTTACCCACACAGACTCGCACACATACAATATATTCATCAGTTCCACAAACATAGTGGTTTTTGCCACCAAAATTCCCTCAGGGTCTCATTTCTATGCTTTGGAGGTGTACATTAGGTGTTGTCTGAGGTTCAGCTAAATTGAAATTATGCAGGGAACACTACCGTTGGGTTCATTTAAGAAGAACATTTGACGATTAAAAAAACAGAAAGTGTCCAGGAGGTGAAGTAAAGAAACAGTGCACTCAACCACCGTGCCAAGTGGTAGTAGTAATGTGTACCAAAAAAATGCAAGCAACAAAGGCACCTGCAACAAATATGAGAGAAAGGGAGCTTGTTCAGTGTGGCCAACAAATTTCTCCCTTCTATATGTGCCTAGAAAAAGATATGTAGAATACCGATTTCGACAAAAGATGAACAAAGGGGAGGGAGGGCAGATTGTTAAGATGGAATGCTAAGCGGAAGATGAAGCACATTGTGAACGATAGTCCGATGTTGGTTCCTTGATTTCAACTTTGAGGACAAGGTTGAACTTCAAGAGGATGGTATTGGCAGGCAGGACCTAGAGTAGTTGGTCTAAATAGTGAACTAGTTTGGTGGTTACAAGTTAAAACTGTTACCAATAGGCAATAGGGATTTAGCTTAATTAAAAGCAGAAGGGTAGAGAATGAGCATTCCGATTTGTTTGTTTTGGAAAAAGAGAAACGACTGAGTTGTAAAAGGGGAAACACGTTTAAGGGGAAATGGAGGCAGTGTTTTAAACACCGAAACAGTTGCCAACTCGGTTAGAGCACTAGGTCAATGTTCGCGGAGGGTCACTTTTTAAATCATATGACCTGATCTCTGTCAGAAAAATCTAAAATATACACAACATATAAATTTCATACGTATTAAAATTTATATCATGCCTTAAAAAATTCATTAAAAACACAGTTAATAATTACACAATTAACTATATGTAATTTCTTATAAACATTTCAAATAACTTGGATTGCATAACTACATGTTGCGCTTTTTATACATCCTTATATTAGTGGGTTTGGTTCCCAAGGCTGGACTTTCTTATTATTATTATTACAAAAAGCTCTATATGTGCAGCAGTACTTCATCACTGCGGACATGTATTAGAATAAAAGAGAATTGTGACATCAATTCTTCATCTATTGATTGAAATGAATTGTTGAACTGAGAGTTGGTAATTAAAGTACAGTCATCTTTGAGTTATCCCTCACCCTTGTATCTGCTAGTGCAAGCTGCCTAGAGATGGCTAACTAATCATAGCCATGCTGGCAAGGGAAAGAACTATCTGCTGATACTTATAGAGTACAGCTGAAGATTCTTGAACATATAGATCGCTAACTAAGGTAGTAAAATAATTTGTAATTGCCTATATTCCTTATAAATTCACACATGTTACTGTTACAAGCTAGTACAAGCAGTGATAAGTTCCACTGCCTATACCATGTTGATAGTTTTCAAGATCTGTAGCCAACAATTTTTTTTATTAAATAAAAAAAATGCGCACTGCATTAAACGGAAACCAGAACAGCTCTTACCAGTTTGAACTATTTCGGCCAGTCGAACCGGAAATTTCCTGGTTCAGTGGAATAACTGGTCTATTATACTGACCGGACATGCTATGGGTCTGGTTTCTGGTTAAACCCAACCGACCGGTCCGTTTTTTAAAACTCTGCTTGGAAGCATATTCTCTACTCTCCCTTTTAGATTTTTCTGAATACTTTCTTTTGTGCCTACGTAACAATCTCTCGATAATTACTCAAGATCTGAATTTTATTTGAGGTGGTGAAACCTCACGGTGCCTGCTGAATATAACAAACTTGGATTTCAAATTTATTTTTTTATCCATTTTGAACTTTATTTTGTAAGCATAAAGTATTCTATGCATGTTTATGAAATTTGAAATGCAGGAAAATATGAAATTTGGTGACATTATACTGGAAAATAAGCTGCAAAAATTCAAGCTACCTGAACCTGTTCTGTGTATTGGAGGTTTTCTGCTAGTGGAGCTGTTGGGTAGAGTCAAAAAAGAAAATGGGAATAATTTATTCTACCAAAGGTGTCATTGGTATGTTTCTCAAATCTTCTCTCTTCCTCCTCCCACATGCCCATGCTGAATCTGTGTTTGTTGAGAAGTTTATCCAAATTAATTTTTTCTAGTGGCTTGTCTCTGTTTTAGTGGAGTTTTTTTTTTTTTTTTTTTTCTTTTTAAGAAATGAGGGACTTCATAGGACAAACTATAAAATTTATATAGATGCGACAAAGGAAAAACCCTAAATCTTTTACTCGATAACTACATAGACAAAAATATCTATATTAGTTTTACTCGATAACTATGCTCTCTCATATCTTTCTTCTCCATACTCACTCATAATTACATAATATTATCTTTACAGTCTAAATGTTGTAACAAAAGGTGTTGTAGTAAATTTCATTTTATTTTGCCTGTGCTTTGAGTGATCACTGAAAGATATACAGGATAAAAAGTTGTTCTTGCATTCTATTTGTGCGCTGCTGGACTTTAATGTGCATGAAAACACCATTAGTATCGTATCACACATTTGGAAAAAATTGTCATGTTTGCTTATTTGTTTTTCAACTATGATAAATTGGTTTACTATGGTGCAGCATAACCCAAGTTAAAGTTGTTGGACGACCAATTTCTCCAGCATTTTTTGTGAGGATGCATTCACTAGGAAGATGTAGCTTGAAATATTTACCTAACCAGCACAAGGCACAAGATTCTGGCTGCTGGTCTCTGGGGTTGCTTGATTGATTAATTACAACAACCAAGCTTACAAAGTGGGGTCGGCTGCATGAATCAGGTTGCTTGATAATTAAGTGTAAGAAAAATTTGGCTCACTTTCGAAGAATTAGAACTTTGGGGACTTTATTTTAAATGGAACTATTTTATAATTCACTCTTGTTTGGTGAATGTATTGATTTGGATTTACTATATCATCATTTACATGTTGAATTTGGTTAAATAAAAAGTTGAAACTTGACAATACCAACTTGTTTTGTTTGGTCATTGTAAATGTTTTTACGCACAAATAAGTTTTTCTCAAGCAGACAGTGTGTTTTTCGCAAATTTATTCGCTAAACCTCGAAGTCTGAAACCAATAGGGTTAGGTCTAGCAGAAAGTACCAGTCTCTTAACATGGTGAATCCTGCAATATTTTTTTGGATATAATACGAGACTAATCCTCAACCTCAAGCAGGAAATTCAGATTTGAGAATGAATATCGGTGCAAGAAATAGTAACGGTGATAGATAAATGCAGAGAAATGAGAGAGGGAAGGGAGGGAGGATGCAAACATGACAAAAATGAGTGTGTGATCTTTTTTAACAAGGGAAGAAGGAAAAATGAGATATAGAGGAAGCCTGATTTAAATACCGAAATAGGGAATGACTTGAAGAAAAGAAAATGTTCATATTATAATTTGAAAATTGTTGTTGACACAGGGCTGAAAGGCACATGTAAAAGACGAAAAGCTCCCTCGGCAGTTAACTGTCGAGGAATGAAGAAACCGGCTGTAGTTAACTTCTGAGGAAAACCTCGGCAGTTAACTGCCGATGCGTTTCTGCTACAAACTAGTAGAAGCTCTCTCATCCATTATTACGATCATTTTACCAAAATTTTCCAAATCTCTCTCAAAATCTCTCTAAAAAATCCAACCAAATCCTACCAAATATATTCAACAAAATCACAAGTAAGTAATCATAAAGCTATTAACTTACATTTTAGTTGTCATAAATGTTTTTTTTTTTTTTGAGTTTTTAGTAGATTTAAATTAGTTTAGTTTTTGAGTAGATTTACATCTTATAATTCATTTTAGAGTTGATGTTAGTTGATTAATTTAGTTAAAAGTTTGCATGATGTTTATGTTATAGTTTAGAATTTTAGGGTTATTCTTTATTTTGGTGTTTTATATTTATTTATTTATTTTAGTT
>Ga0315913_1003381_pt1 | contig 19137 bp, 14 predicted proteins | sample MpolsnodulesMG_FD_207736 | JGI IMG/M metagenome (GOLD analysis project Ga0315913, IMG submission 207736) | Medicago polymorpha root nodule microbial communities from Los Angeles, California, United States - small nodules | ecosystem: Host-associated > Plants > Roots > Nodule | place: USA... | reverse complement strand
ATTTGTGATTAATAAAAAAAAAATACAAATGTTTTTCGTTAATATATATATATAAAAACTAATAGAAATATATTTTCACAATGCATAAAAGCACAAGACATACATCTTTTTTTTTTTATAGGCCAAGAGCAAAATGTCATAAAAAAGAATAATTTCCAATTAAGTTGGAACCATACTCTTATTTGTTGTCGATTGCTCATATATATTATTAAAATAAGGGGGAAAATTACAACAAAACTGGGGGGACATAAAACTTGACCTAGTTAACAACCCTAACGGGCAAAATCAAAACAATAAAAAGAAAAAGAAAAAAGATCCACAAACTGGATCCAACCCTAAAAAATAAAACGTAAAAAATACGGGACACATATTTGTCATTGCGGCAAAAAGAAAAACATGGACATATTTGAAAAAACATGAGATAAATAAAAAATAATATATTTTTTCAATTGAAAATTAATAGCCTATCACCTGTGCATTGCACGGGTTAACACACTAGTTAAAAAAAAAGAAAATAAGAATAAAATGAGGGTGCCTCTTCAAAAAAAAAAAGAATAAAATGAGGGCTTTGTGTAATGTCTACAAGTAAATTAGTCTTGCACCATGAATAAGTTTGTTTTTGACCATTGTACCATAAGTCTCAGCACAAGACTTGTCTCACGTGTGCACGATATGAAGAAATGTCAACAAAAGGTCAAAGGTGATCATAAGTTGCTTGAAGCCTAGCAGAACTGAAGGAAACAAGTTCTGATAGAAAGCAGACTATGGTGGACACATCATTGGTCAACATCTGATGGACACGTCATAATCAACTCTCATAGACTCTGACCTATTTTGTCTTCTTATGAAGGAATGCCTCTTTCAAGTTCTGATCGTATAGTTTGTCTTCTTCTGACAACATGTAGAAATAAACGCAAAATCAAACTTTTATTTATTGATATGAGAAAGTAGATGTGATAAAATTTTGAAAACTCATGACTATTTTCAACATTAATATAACGTTTGAATTAAATATTTTTAATTTTATATGCAAAATACCGTTAAATATTTGCACTGCATTTGATGTTGATCTCCCTGAAAGAATTTTTGTGTCGATATAAGAAAGTCTATACGATAAAATTTTGAAAATACATAACAATTTTTTTTTTAAGAAGAAAACACATAACAATTTTAAATATTTTGTATTTTATATGCAAATTAATGATATTAAGAAATTAAAAGAAATGATAGTAAATTATTTTCTTATATTTATGACATAAGAGAGGAGAAGAAATTATACCATAACACATTCTTTTTTTTTTTTTTTTTTGCTTTCGTACTGGTTTCTGACTTACCAAAGGTGGACGACTAATCCGGCTCGTACGTAGAGGCATGCGTACTGGCCAAGCGTTGTTCCCCCTTCGGGGACATCCGATAAAATAACACATTCTTTTTGCTTGTTATTAAATAACGAATTGACCATAAAGCCTATTAAATTAGTGAGATTAAAAGTTTAACGGATGACATTTTAGACAATAATCATTTCTTTAAGAAGTTTGTTATTGATTTTGTTTTTATTAATATCTAATTGATCCATTTTTTGTGAAAATAAAAAAACAAATTGCAAATGACTATACCGTCCATTAAATTAGGTCATTAAGAAATTGAACACCGTTGAAAACCCTTACCCAACATACCTCTATGCCCTAACATCGTTGTTGGCTTCCTCTAACCTCTGAACTCACTCCATCTCTCTTTTAGCAATGGCGCCTTCGGAGGACAGAATAAACAATTTATCAGATGAAATCATCTGCCATATTCTCTCTTTCGTCCCAACCAAACACGCTGTTACCACCGGAGTTCTTTCCAAGAGATGGATTAATCTATGGCGCTCTATTCCTCTTCTCGACTTCTCCGATATCAAACTGAAAGGCCGTGACCTTTCTCCTATTCAATCAGTTTGTCTACTCGTCTTGGTTTCTCGAGACATCGCTAGTAATCATTCCATCAAGAGTTTCATCCTTAACATTGATTATGCTAACAATAATCATATCAAATCTCATAGCATTCCAAATCTCACAACATGGGTAAACCTTGTCGTTCAACTTAAAGTGAAGTATTTCCATCTTCTTATTCACTTGGGTGTTGATATTTATGATCTTCATCTTGCTGTAAAACACATGCTTCAAGCCCCCAAATTACCCAATAGCATATTTAGTTGCAAAACCCTAGTGGTTCTAAACCTTCGTTGATGAACGGGAATTTTTGTTGCTTCTTGGTGGGTGTCATTTTCTTGAGGATTTTAAGGCACACAATGTATTCACGTACCGTGACAGGACAGAACTTCAAGTGTTTCAAAGCTTAAACTTAAGCAAGTTGATTAGGGCAGATATTATTGAAGTGAATTGTGATTTTCCAATGAAAGCACTTTATAATTCGGAGTTTTTAAGAATACAACCATGGGAGGTTCGTTTGATTATTAATATGATATATGACTCATCATTTGTATTTTGTTTTTGTGAACTTCCTTCTGATTTCTGATTTTGTCTTTCCACGGAGTTTAGATCGATCCTCCTTATGATTTTCCTACCTTCAATAATTTGACTCACTTGGTGATCAACACTTACATGGATATGTTTTTAAAAGTGCTTTACTACTGCCCTAAACTTCAAGATCTAAAGCTTTATCAGGTTGGTTAAGTTTAAGAATTGTATTTAGTTTATCTTTCCTTATTAAAACTTTATGGTTCTTTTTAAAGTAAAATAAAAAAATGTAGTACCTTTATGTTTAATTTTGTTTCGTGAATTATTTACAGAAGACAAAAACTGATTGGGATCGAGAGATTGAAGTACAAGAACGAGAAAGATGGGTGGATCCAACACCCGTTCCACAATGCCTTTCGTCATATCTTTGAACTTGCACTATTCGGGACTTTGCATATGTAGATCTACAACATCACATTTTGTTAGCAAGATATATTCTAAATAATGCAAAAATTTTACAAACCATGACAATATGGAGTGACAAAGAACAACCTGAAATAGAAAGGGAATTATCCTCATGTCCAAGGGCCTCCGCAACTTGTCAACTTTCCGTTTATTGATGAATTCTGCTCTTCTCCCAACAAATTTTGCTCCCATCCAACTAAACTGACCAAAATACCTCTACGTTAGTTAACTAAAGCATGTATAAATTTCTGCGCAACTTAACTCACGCTGCGCAACTTAAGTCACACTGGAATTAACACTTGCGTGAGTTAACCCACGCTGGAATTTACACTTGCGTGCGTTAACTCACGCTAGGGTATTTTGGGAAGTTCCGTTGGACGTGAGTGTTTTGTGTTGGGAGAAGAGCAGAATTCTTTATTGATAACATATATAGAATATGTAAGTAGTAGTTTATCTATCATGTTTGTTGTTTCATTAGCTTATATCATACAATTGTTGAATTTGGTGGTTTGAAGTATGAGCTATGAAGATCATGGACAATTTATGCACTACTTAGTGTCGTACATTTGCATCTACCATGCAACTACTGTATTTGATGGTTTGATGAACTATGTCCTATGAAGGTCACATATAATTTGTGTTGTGTACAAGCTAAGCAAAAATTATCCTTAAATGAATTAGTTAATATTGTAAGAGATTAGGCCTTAGAAGAAGAGGTAGCAAATAATCTAAGCGTTCATGCATTAGAAGAACAAATGGCTATCCTTATGCAAAATTTTGAAGGTCAATTTCAACATAGTTAATCAAGTAAGAATATGTAAAATACTTTTCAATTTTTTTTGTGGGTCCTTGCTATATTTATATTCTTGTTTTTGGCATGTGTGTAGTTTAATTTAATATGGTTCATGATTGGTTTTTCTTCGACAACTTTTGTTTCTTCTAATATTTGATGAGTACCATGTTTAATAGGAAAATTGTTGGACTTGTTAATGGGACTGCTTTGGGGTATTATGGGTGGTGGGGATAATATATGACTTGTTAAGGAGACTGCAACTGCTGATTTTTAGTGCTATTTTTTTTTTGGCTAGAAGGTTCTTCCTCATCTTTTAGTAGGCCATAATTTTCTACCTCGCATTCTCATTTTAGTATGATACTTTTTTAGCAAAATTATGTGAAATATACGTGCTAGCTATTAACCGAAACATATTCCGATGTTAGTGGCTTTATCAAGTACTTTTTATTTATTTTTATTTTTTTTTATAGATTTTGGAGACAAGTTGAAATTCACCCTGTGTCAAGGAGCCAAAAGTAGTTGAAACTCAAGGAAGGGAAACATAAGACATTCTCCCCATTTGGATAAGACTCAAGAGGTTTGAATTTATAGTTAAGATATTCTCCCTGAAACTGTATGGTTATTAAGTTTGAATTTTGAATTCTTCACTTTTTCATATTAAGACTTTGTTTGGGAGTCTAGGAGAGGGAAAAGAGAGCTTTGAGGGGGTTGGAGAATACATGGGAAAATAGAGTTTTTTTTTTTTTTTTTGAAAAAGTATTTTTTTTAGAGAATGATAAATTAGTGTTTATGATTGACATATTTTTTATTTTAAGAGTATTATAACAACATAAATTAAATTTAAAGAATTCATATAACTCTCCAAAACCTCCCAAAACTCTTTTTTTTTTGTCAAGTAGCCTAGTAGCTAGAGAAATTCACCCTAAAGGTGAATAAGTGGAGTGTCCAGGGTTCGAACCCCGGCCCCTACATATAAAATGCATTATCCCTTACCAAGTAGCTCACAGGGACCCAAAAACTCTTCTCTAATACAATTTTGAATTCCTCCAAATGCCCTCCCCCTCAATGTTCTATATTTCTTCCACTTATTGCTATATTTTTCTAACGCGAATGCTAACTTGGGATCTCAAGAGCACATGTTAAGGAACTCATTAGAATATGCATCCTCCAAGAATACTAGGTTTTTTTTCTAAATTACTAGGTTTTTTTTTTTTTACTTCTTAAATATCAACTTTAGTCTCTTAACTCATTTTAAAAGTTGAGTTCTTTTAACCAACTTTTAAATGTCGAGTTTGTCTCTTACTTTAAAACATTTTAATTTGGTTCTTTAACTTATCTATATTACAACAATGAATTAACATGTTGTCTAGGTGTAATATTAATTTGCTATTATTGATTAAAGAAGTTACCAGTTAATTATGTTAGTTATAATTAGTTGCTACTTACTAGTTTTTTATGCATAAAACAATTTATGATTTGATTATTATTTAAATAACATTTATTTATAAACAATTTATAATTTGATTATTATTTAAATAACATTTTCAAAATATGAGGACAAAATTAGGTAATAATTTGCTGGATAATGACCTGTTTTTTTAGGGATGATAATGACATGTTTGCTATGAATTAAAATAAAAGTAATTTTGATATTTGATAATTTGGATACAACTATATTTGATATAAGTAGTTGATAGTTTTTCGTTTCTTTGTTTTTGTTTATTTTCTTCTTCAGTTGTACCAAAAAACTATATAAAAAGAATTTTTTTTATGTCATACAAAATGTAAAAGAAATTTTCTTTAAAAAAAATCTATTTCATAAAAAAGGTAAGAACTCGGATGAGCAAATATGTATTTAGCTACTCTTTAGCCTCACCTATCATTTATTGCCCACAGTTCTATTTACATATCTCTACTTTCCTTTCATTTGTATCGATGTGGGATTTGATTTGAGTTGTGTTAAATGCGGATGAAAAGGATGTTTGCATGAATTTTAAATGAATCGAACTTGAGCTAAACAAAAAAAGATTCTTATCAAACACGAGTTGAAGTTTTGAGCCGAACGAATTCTTCACGAGTTCTACCTCCATATCTAGACTCTATTGGAAAGGAAAACAAAAAAAAACTAAAGTAAAGAGCATCTGGTTCTTGATGATTTAATGCAAGAATAATGGATAAAAGCATATATCGTCTACACAAATGAGATGCCCCAACCAATAACTCGTTTTCTTATATTTAATTATAATACATCCCTTCTTACATGAATTCTGCTTTTGAGTTTCCAGCCCAGCACCAGAATTGCCTTAATCAGTGTCTAAGAACCAAAAAAGGTAACAATATGCATCCTCCAATTGAGGGATTGGATTCCACATTTCACATCTTTTTATTAATACAAAAAATATGTCACTTTGTTTATGTAACGGTTCACAATTTTCTGGAAAGCAAATGCATTATCAAAAGTGAAAGTTGTCAATCCAAAAATAATATGTTTGTTTTCACATTTGAGCTGAGGACAGCTCAAATCCAATGGTACACTTGAGTTGAAAACTTCTCTATTTATACATTCTTCTTGTTAGCTGCATATATACTTGGCCTGATCAAATAATGAGTGATAAATTAAAAGCCAAAAAGAACAAAAACAGTGCTACCAGATATAACACTAATGGTACTTGCTTAAATTATCATAAGTTACTTAGCTCAACTTCAAAGCATACTGGTGGAAAAAAACTTGCTTGCAGTGAGTGCAAAGGCGAATTTGTCATGCCACCAAAAACAACTATGTACCAATGCAACGAATGTGAAGGTGTTGGTAAATCAATTTCAAATTATAAACAATTAAGAGAAAATAGTTTAGGAGCCAAATTGTTCAATCAAGATCAACGACGAAATGCTAGTACAAATGCATCAAGCCAATCCTCGTCGTTGTTGTCTACAACTACAATCGGTAACAAACGTGCGGTTCTCTGTGGAGTTACTTACAGCAGAAGACGGTACATGCTCAAGGGAACCATTAATGATGTTGTTAACATAAAAAAACTACTGGTTAATAATTTTGCATTCCCAATAGAATCCATACGCGTCCTCACAGGTATCTGTTATAGAAACTTTTATTTTGATACACTACTAATTCCATGCATGTATTCGCTCAATGTATATTTATTTCATGTTTTCCGTTTGTTTTAATCAATGAATAACAAAGGAAAAAAAATTAAAGCTGCTTCTGAACTACAATGTGATAATTCATACGACTAGAATATGTCATAGAAGATGGATATTAAGTTGTCAATTCTTTAATATCAAGTTATATTTCATCATATCTTCAATTTTTCATGTGTGATAAAGATACATAGAAAGTGCTAGAGACAAATGTTAGTAAACATGGCATCAATTAGAAACATGGTATTTTTTTAATATGAATTAGTAACATGCTATAATAGCCAACTAATTCCTAATCTATAACTTCCTATATCTTTAATAACAGATTTTGTGGTAATGATTAAAGATAAGAGATTGATATTATTGTGAAACTTGTAAATTGCAGAAGAACAGAAGGATCTAAATTTCCTACCAACTAAGAGGAATATAATGGAATCGTTAAAGTGGCTGGTGAAGGACTGCAAGTTCGGAGACTCATCAGTGTTCTACTTCTCCGGACATGGTATGCAACAACCGGCAATAGACAAAGATGATGAAATTGACGGGTTTGATGAAACTATTTGCCCAGTTGATTTCATTAGAGAAGGAATGATCACTGACGACGAAATCAATTCTACCATTGTTCGGCCACTCAAGGAAGGTGTCAAACTTCATGCTATTATTGATGCTTGTCATAGTGGAACAACTCTTGATCTCATGTATGCTTATAAAAAACACAAGTAAGTACATATAAATGCTTTATTTTCTTCTATTTGATTTTCTGCTTCTAGTTCATCGATCCAAATTTCTCGTAATTTGCACTCAGTCTATCTATACTGTTGAATAGAAATCAGATGACTTTGAAAGTCAGTTAACTAATTCATCACTTGTATGCATATATGCTTGCAGTGGCAATTGGAAATGGATGAATAACATTCCCCCTAGCATAGAACCTGTCACTAAATGTACAAATGGTGGAGTGGCCATTTGCTTCAGTGCTTGTGAAGATTGTCAGATGGCTGCTGATACTGCAGTAAGAATAATTTTCGATATAATTTTAGTCTGTTCTTGCAATGCAATGTAATGGACATACTTTTTCACTTACTTCGTTTTTTGAGTTGTAAGTTGCGACCAACCTGTGCAGGCTTTTGGAGGAAAAGAGATGAACGGTGTTATGACCTATCTTTTAACAAAAATAATCCGAGAACATTCTGGAATTACATATGCCGGTTTGCTAGAAAAATTGCAAGAGGAAATTGGAATGGTTCACCGAAGCAAACACTTCAATGGGATCTTGAAACGTATTTTTCACCGTAGAATTGAGCAGGTAAGTAGCTATCCTTTCACACATAACACTGTAAATGAATGCATTTTCCCCTTACCTAATAATTTCAAAGATTTTAGAGAAAGTTTAAAACATCTAACATGATCTTCAAAAGTCCTATTGTGCAAGCTTAACTAGACTTTACACTTTCATAAGATATAGCAATGTGAAAACAGAAAAGATTTTAACATCTGTGAATGTTTTCTGCACACAGCAGTAGAGGCAGACTAGTATTAACAATCCTGATAACTTGTTTTAGATTGTATCTAATTTTTTTTTTTTAAAATTTCTAAAGCAAAGAGATTTTATCATTTGTATTTTATACCCAAATATGTTTCATCTACGATATAGGAAAGGAGCTACATATGTTGGCTGTTTGAAGAAACATTGATACTCCTTTTTTTTTTTACTCATAAATATCAGTATTGTATATTCAACTCATTCAAAACTAAACCCATAAATAATTGGAACATTGCATTGCAGAATCCTCTTTTATCATCATCGGAGAAAATTGACGTTAATGCGAGAATATCGTTTTGAGCATGCACATCAGAACAAAACAAAGGCCTAAATTGAGATATGGCGACTTGCTCAATGTGATTTACTCTGCAACCCATCGAGATAAAGCAGGAAAGTTGAAATAAAAAGCCAAAAGCTTGCTACGGACACTTCGGAGCACCATCAGCCTATATATTACATCAGTTATACAAAGTTCTTATAAATATAATTGTCTTAACAAACCTAGACACACACACACACACACACACACCATACTCTACATGAAGTTTGATATCTATTCAAAGTTGGTTCTGTTCTGAGATCCTTACTATATTGTAATTCAGTAATTGTGTTGTACTGACTCATTTGTGCTGTCTAAACACTAGCCGTTTTTAAGCATTGATGCAGATTAAGTCATTTTGGACAATAAACTCCTCATATAGATGCTTGTCCTCCTGATTTATATATTAAGCTATCTCATTCACATTGTTGAGATTTGTGTTTTATTCTTGTTTGTTCTTTGCTAAGATAGATCAAATGTTATATGCACTTTTGCAGAAAAGCTATATAGATGAATATATGACTCCATTACTTAAACATTGTAATTTTATTTAGGGTTATTTTTGGCAACCATGCTTCGATTCAAAAAGCAGTTTCTAAAGTTATTTGGGAATCTCCAAGTTGAAAAAACCATTTTTAATCCTAAAGAAACCAATCCAACCATTCTTTGCAATTCCATAAGTCATGTTATATACGTATCTTCCTTCCAACTGCAATTCAAAGAATATCAGCAAATGAATACGTGAGCATGAGAGGCTAAAATAGAACCTCATTCAATCAAATCAGTGATAAAGGTCTTGGAAGGTAGAAAAATAAGAAATGAATACTGTCACTACAAGCACATCAACACAACAGAACATTTATCAGACCAGATTCCTCTCATTCTCATATCCTACAATAAAATTAATTAGCAAAGAATCAAATCAAAATTTCCATGACATTCAATTTCAAGTTGCATACAATAAATATAATCTTCTTAAAATAAAACACATGGTTCTTCTTTCTCTATAATGCAAGAGAGAATCAAGAACAGGTTCCAGCATCTGGTTCTTGATGGCAAGTGATCTTAATTCAAAGACAAATCTAAATCTTATCTTAGATGCGATAGAAAGATTCTCCTTCCCTAGCTCATTGTTTTCGGTCTGCCAAACAAATGTGATTTAAGCACAGTTTTGGTTCAGCACAGTTTCACATTCACTATAGCAGGCAAACATTCAGGTGCCTAAAAATTGGCATGAAAAACACCAGGTCGAATAGCAGTTGTCAGCACAACCAGGATAATCCTATTGCTAAGTACACTAACAAAAAACAAGAGCTGGTTAGTGTGAAATTGCAGTCTATTACATCTGCTAATCCTGGACTAAAGGATGTTGACGATGGCGAACACAAGGACAAAACATTGATAAACAACCTACCTAGTAACCTTTCAGGAAATGGGAATGGATCAGTTTTCATTAGCATCTACAACCACAATTACACCATGCAATATCCTCCTACTACGTACGAAATACCTGTCCATTCCTATTATCCTCCATTGAGGCCTCCTTCTGCATTTGGTAACAAGAGAGCTGTGTTATTTGGGATCAGTTATGCTAACACGGACGCACCAAAGAAGCTTAAGGGTTCTGTGAATAATGCTCGGTGCATGAAACACTTTCTGATTGACAAGTTGGGATTTCCTAGCAATTCCATTTGTATGCTCACAGGTAATTTCTGTTCAACTATTATTTATGATATTACTAGTACGAGTGCATATTTATATACTTACCACTTTTTATATATATCCTGTAGATGATTCAGAGGACAAAAACAAAATTCCATCAAAAAGTAATATGCGGATGGCCATGAGGTGGTTGGTTGAGGGCTGCAAACCCGGGGATTCATTGGTGTTTTACTTCTGTGGTCATGCATCAAGGGTTAAAGACCATAACGTGGATGAGGTTGATGGGTATGATGAAGCAATATGCCCTGTCGATTATGAGCACGAGGGGTTGATACTCGATGATGAAATCAATGCTACAATTGTTAGGCCTCTACCTCATGGTGCCAAACTACATGCCCTTGTTGATGCATCCTTTAGCGGGACAATTCTTGACATACCATTTGTATGCAAGATGAACCGGTTAGTTAGTTAGTAAGATATGAATCATTGTATTTGATATAAGATGTCCTTATTCATTAGCCTATGTTGGGTTCATTCAGGATTGGTTCTTTTGGATGGAAAGATCACAGACACCGGAGAGCTGGCAACAAAGGCACGAGAGGAGGGCTAGCGGTTTGTATTTCCGCCTGCGATGATGGTGATGGAAAGGCAGGAAGAAAATCGGTTCGTAGTAATGCATTATGCGTACCTTTTTTTTCCGTTCCATTCCAATGGTTGATATAAATCAGTTAGAATCAATATATATAATTGTCACTTATAGCAAAAGATTTTTGCTGGTTGATTAGGCCTTGACTTACAGTTTCCTCCAAATCATGCAAGATGTACCTAAATTGACATATGGTCGTTTGCTCAATGACATGCTCTTTACAATCCAATGGGCTAAAGCAGGGAAGTTGGAACTAAAAGGCCAAGATTTTGCCCGGAACACTTGGAAACAAAATACTCATGTATGCATCAGTTATATACAAGGCTCAGACTCTCATCAATTGTTTATTATTTATAGATTACTGACTTACATGAAAGTTGATTCTAAATGTGTTTTGCAGGAGCCACAACTATCCTCTACAGAGAAGTTTGATATTTCTACAAAGTTATTTCTAATCTGACACATAAATAACAGTGCGGGTGCAGGAATAGAAAAAAGTCAATGTCCAATTGGCAATAAGGGCAGTACTTGTATGTACTGAATCATTTGTAATGTCCAAGCACAATCTGTTCCAAAACATTGATGGAACTTGAGCCATTCTCAGATTTATGTGTTTATTTATGATTTTTAAGGAGGTGAATGAGTTGTCTATATTACATTGTTGAATTTTGGTTCCATTTTTGTTCGATTTTTGCTGAGGTAGATCAAATCTTTTTCCGAGAAGCTACGTAGATGAATGAATTAGTGAATGCATTATAAAACTGTTGTAAAGCATCATCAATAAGGATGAGAGTAATCTCAAAGAATGTGGTCTAGGGGAAGTTCACAATGTAGCAGATCTAATCCAATAAGCATGTTACAGAATAGAAGGGAGATGTTCATATGAGTATGCTAAGTATTTCAACAATTGAATAATCTTTCAATTAGAATGAAAAGAACTTGATAGATAAAGCAGAGTACAAATCCAAAACTATGCATAAGAAAGGAGGGGCAGCCAAGAACAAAAAAACTTAGAACAATACCATAATTCTATATCCCCTTTTTTCTTACTACATTCTGTTATATACCTCTCATGATCACACTCATTACTTCGACGTGCCCATTAAATTTTAGCTAACTTTGCTGCCAACATTTTACTAATTTGGTTATTTCCTTTTTCCTCTATTCGTGCCATAACTGACGATTAGGCTGGTTTGGTAATGTGTGTTCTTTTTGTCATGAACTAACTATTCTAAAAGTTTAAGCTTAAGCACATACCCACTATTGCCATGAAGGCAATAAGGATTGAACTCTAAACTACATGGTTAACTCGATACCATGTCAAGAATCAAACATTCCAAAAACTGAAGCACCTAAATAAAAACACATAAATGATTTTACATGCAACATTTTTGTATCTTAAATATAACAATGGATGAATGTTTGTTGTTTCAAACGGTGACAATAAAGAATATGCAAAATGTTATTGAATAACATTTGTTACACCTAGCAGGTTTAAGAGGTAACAATAGAAACAAAACATGTCAAAAGGAAAAAATGTAGGGCATCTGAAAATATTAAATCAAATGGGATAACACATTAACAAAAAAATAAAATATGAGGCAACTCCGTTGTAAATTGGAGGCGCAACAACTGATAAAAGTGGTGTCAGGTAGCATGTGTTGGTTTTGGCCTAAGCCTTTGATCTCGCACAATGACAACAAAGACATAGAGCGATGGTAGTGTACCTACAAGCACTTTTAATACTTATGTCAGTCAGTAAAAGAGATGAGTGAAAATGTATCACTATGAAAAGGCACCTTTAGAAGAGATGAGCCATCCTTTATGTAAAGGATTATGAGTCTGCTAACTGGGTAACCATTTTTGTTTGTCTCCGATGTGACAGTAATGACCTCTTGCGGCCTAACCATCTTCAGTTGGTCATTGAGACCGATAATGGGCCGGCCTATTGGTGTTTGATATTGGCCAAATATATGTCTAAGATTGATCCAGAACGAGATACAAAAATCCATAATCGACAAAGGAAAACCGCTCTACAAGTATGAACTTAATTAATGTTAGTCTCATAATCTCCCTACTTTATTTCTTTTCTGTAACAGTTCATAATCATAAAAAACAAATAATTGTTACTAATAAGCTCTAATCCAATCCATAGTATAAAAAATGTATTCTCCAATGTCATCATGCTGTCATCTTCATCTCAGAAATCAATTAGTAAATAATATGCGATAGAACACATATTTTGAAAAATTGATCAATCAATTAGCGAATAATATGATAGAGCGTATTTTGAAAAATTGGTCAATAAATTAGTGAATAATATGTGATAGAAAGCATAATTTGAAAAATTGGTCAGGTTTTGATATATTCCCGGTCCACTAGGAAAGGCAAATAGAATGTGATTCTATATGTCCATATTATCATATCCAAAAAAGGTTCCAACACACTTGATTTAATGGAGACACCTCTACCTCAATCTCATCATCAACACATTTCTCAGTTTATTTACTTCTTTTTCTTCATTAATAATTTACTAAACAAAATCTTCTCCAAAACTCCAAAAGATGGCAACTAGAAGAGCAAGATGCAGCAAGTGTGGAAGGGCTATACTAGTGCCAATAGAACTAGAAAATTATGGCTATTCCACTTCCATAACCATGATATGTTCTGGTTGCAACTCTCAAGGTTTCTCCCAACAACCCAATTACCCTTTTCTGAATAACAACAATGCACCTCCTCCGCCTGCCTATGGGAGACGTCAGTCTTGGCCACAGACACCGATGGCCCCACAATATTCAATGACACCTCCTTCTCCATATGGTAACAAGAGGGCTGTTTTATTTGGTATTAGTTATGGTAATCATGCTAACAGCCTTAAAGGTTCTCTCAATGATGTTCACAGCATGAAATACTTTCTCATTCAAAAGTTAGGTTTTCCTGCTGATTCCATTCGCATGCTCACAGGTACTAACTAATTGCTTGTTTAACTTTTATTTTTATTAGATAATATACACCTGCAAGTTAATCTTGTCATACCATCTTGGCTTGCTTGCGGGGATAAGACTGCCTACATACTGCACCTGTTGGGAGTCGGGAGACGGTTGTCATTTTAGTATAGCAAATGATGATTACACGATTCATATTTCATATACACCTGCAAGTTAATCTTGTCATAATTTAGATGCTAGTGTTCTATGAGATGGTGGTTATGGTTTAACTAGACTATAAGATAAGGTCTAAAATGAACAGCCAAAAAAGGGTCTCAATCTCATTCCTTCCATTCTATTCTATCTATAATTATATACAATAACATTGAAAAACAACCTACAGATGAACCAGGGGAGAGAAATCCGATGAGAATTCCAACAAAATATAACATGCGAATGGCAATGAGGTGGTTGGTTGAGGGCTGCCAACCAGGGGACTCGTTGGTGCTTCACTTCTCAGGACATGGATCAAGGGAAGTAGACTGTAGCATGGATGAGGTTGATGGGTATGATGAAGCTATATGCCCTGTTGATTATGAGAGCGAGGGGAAGATTCTCGACGATGAAATCAACGCTACAATTGTTAGGCCTCTACCTCATGGTTCCAAACTTCATGCTATCATTGATACATGCTTCAGTGGGACAGTTCTTGATTTACCATTTATGTGCAGAGTGAGCAGGTTAGTTTAGAATCAAAACTGTATTTATATATGCATACATGCCATCATAAGTCATTAATTACAAAGTATTTCATGTACAAATATTCAAAATATATTGAAAACAACACAACGGTTTTGTAATTAAAAGTAAAAACATGCCAGAAAACGTTTGCTCAAAATACCTAGATATAATTTTGTTTCTTTGGAGTAAAACAGAAAAGGTTATTATGGATGGGAAGATCATAGAAACCCCAGAGCTGCTTACAAAGGCACAAGAGGTGGACTAGCAGTTTGCATTTCAGCTTGTGATGATGATGGAAGTGCAGCAGACACATCGGTTAGTACTAGTAATAGTAACGCTGACGCATCATTTTCCCCTGCTACTGACTTACGTGATTTAGAATGTAATTTTCCTCTGATCCAAAACTTTGATTGGTTTATATTAGGCCTTTAGTGGCATGGAAAGTGCTGGTGCCTTGACTTACAGTTTCATCCAAGCCATGCAAGTTGAACGTAGATTGACTTATGGTCAATTGCTTAATTCCATGCGTTCTACGATTCGTGGGGCTAGAGAAGAATATGGCCAGAATAAGCAACAGTATGTCATGGACAATCGGCAGCAGTATGCTCATGTATTCCCTCAGTTCTCATACAAACATATTGATATTATCATTAATATGAACCTATAAGAAGCTGATTCAAAATGAATTTTGTTTGCAGGAGCCACAACTGTCATGTTCTGAGAAATTTGATATTTATTCAAAACCTATTGCAATGTGAACATAACTGGAAGTCACGTTGAAAAATAAAATGAATAAGAGGAATAGTTGACGTTGGTCCTGTTTGTAGAAAATAAAATATAATGTCTATTTGGGAAAGGAAATAAAGGTTTATGGGAGAGATTTGCATTCAAATTGGGGAAGTTCTGTAATACTACTACTTCATTGTGCCATAAAAGGAGGGAAAAATATTGATATGTAACTTTGAAAGAGTGTTCCATGAAAAGTTGAAAACTGAGCTAGCTCTACAGTTTCATCGTAAAAACACAACTCTTCCGTTTATGAATGTTTTCCCCTTATATCTCGTGTGTTCAAAAAATGAATAAAATTATCATCTATTTTTTCGTTGATTTATAATATCATCATTAGTGTATTTGATTCAAGCTTGATTATACCACGCCAGAAAATTGCTGTGCTAAGTGTTCTCTCAAAACAAACATGTGTGTTAATCTTTAGTAAAAGCACATGTAAACAACACAACAATATTTCAGAAGAAACATTGTGACTAAAAGTGATGAAAGAAAACCTACATTCTAAAGTAGTTGATTATGACTTATGAGCAAGTTATTAAATTAACTCCCATAGAATTGTGAATTGACAAACATAAGTAAAAGCAAAAATGTATCCCTCATAGATAGGGAGGCCACAACAACCATATTTAACTTAAACAGACAGAACCAACATAGAGGCTTGATGCTACACTTCCAAATTTATAAATGGTAACGGTTTAATGATACAATTAGTATCTATATATTTTCTATCTATTCCCGTGATAATTCTTTGACATTCAAGACATATTTAAGTGGCCTGTTGATATAACCTAGAACTTTTGACAACTACTAGAGCTGAAGTTGGATAATTGTAATTGCTTCTACATGATTAGTAAAGTGTATAAATATCAATTTTCATTCGAAAGCAGCAACTGCTTGCGAGATTTACAGCACCAGCGAGCATAACATGATTGGAGGTTTGGCCAGTCAGAGGATGAGCAATGTGTAAAATGGTGGAGCCAAAGAGAAAGAACCTGTTCTTGCTTCTCTTGTTCCAACCCCTCTATAATGCCTTCCAATACCCTCTCTAACTCCGCCCTCTCATGGATGCTCAATGCTGGAGCATCAGTGCCATTGCTGGCCCTGCACAACAATGGCAACCATGCCTGTAACATTTTTAACTTTACCTGCATGCATTGCTTCAACTTGCTTTCCTCAATTTCGTCTGCGCCAAAATCTTTGGCTTCTTTGAACAGGAATGCTGCTTGGAAAATTCAAAGCAACTGTTAGCGAACATTAAAGATATCATAGGATGATTAGCCTATAAATTTAACTACTCCGTATTGTCATTCAATTGAACTGTAATATTAATAATTACTGAAAATTAAGAAATTTGAAGTGTGTTGAGTTTATTTTCCTAAACACTTCTAAATGTGAACCACTATAAAGTATTGGAGTCATCTTAATCTCCCACTTTAACTAGAAATACATTTCAGAATATAAACCAAAAATTGGATGAGAGGTGACTCTTCATTCTAGGTGTGCAGAGAGACCACAATCCTTGAAGTTATTTATGATCAAGAATCTAATGGAAAACAATTCTAGTTTTGACGTACTTATTTTCTCTTATATCTCTTTTCTGTTTCTATTGTTCTAATCTCTATTTGATGGATAGAAAGTTGATTCAAGCCCCATAATAAGTTTATTGGCCATTATAAACTTGGAGAAGACAAAGCCAGAATGTTGCTGTGACTAAAGATGATACAACAATGTTTTAAATGGATTTCAACGTTGTCATGATAATCATTTAATAAGGGGGAGGGGGAATGAAATGGCTAGATAATATAACAAATCAAAATTGTGACTGCCACTATATCTATTTTAAAAATCTTTTGTTGTAATCTATTAAACTTTCTGCCAACCCATTCTAAATGATTTAAAAAGTAAAAATTTTAAATTGTACTTTTTCTTATTGAATGTATAACTTTGGCTATTATTATCATGCAATTTTGAAATCAAAGTGAATTTCACAGTTAAAATCTCAAAAATGTAGCTTTTGTGAAAATAATAGTGGCACATCTAGATTATGTCAAACTCAAAGTATATACTTTAATTTTCAAAGATGATAAGAACAAGACACGTGCCCTTGCTAGAATTACAAGTTGGACAACAATATTTTTGTTTTATTGCATTACAAGGAATGATATCAACCACAAACAGCTTTGACAAAGTGTTTGAACAATTCACGACCTTATCATCTTTCCTCTTTTGCCTTAGAAATTTTCCAACCTACGTCCACATTCTCAAGCTAATATTTTCAAACCACCTATATTCTCGGGCAAGTAACTTTCATAAAGATGCTATGCACACTTCAATTTTGTTTTGATAAAGACTCAATTTTTTCTATCTGGTTAATTACATGCAAAATTATGGTTAGTTTAGTTGAATATATGATTAATTTAAACCATGTTCAAAATTGTAAAATCATTGTTAATCATCTAGTTGAAATAACAAGTACATAAGAAAATATGAAGAATGAATATGGTACCTGCAAGTTTAACAAGCAAAGCCTGCAAACGAGGATCCGCAGCAAGAGCAAGAAACCCTAAATTATCCGCCACCGCCCATCTCCGAAGCGCTTCATCAGCACAACCACACTCCACCATCTTCTTCGCCATCCAAACCAACTCCGCCGCCAATTTCTCCGCCGGAACACCACCACTAAAACCACCCTCACCTCCCTTCACCCTCCATCCCACCACCCTCCACACCCTCCTCCTCACCATCCTATACAACTCTCTTCCATCACCTTCCTCACCCTCTCCTTGATCTCTCTCCGCCACCTTCACTTCCAACTGCCTCAACGCCCTCCCAAACGCTGATGACAAAGCAACACGATTAACTTCACGTAAAGAATGGACACCGTCGAGGTGATTATCATCGATAATCTTCTCCGTTAACGATCGAACCACTTCGTATTTTCTTGAACTAACTGGAATATCGTTTAATGCAGAAAGAAGCTGAGAAAGAGCACGTCCTATCGCGGTGTCGTTTCGTGTATCGTGTGTGAACTTATTCTGCGTTTTGATGGCGGAGTGTTCATAGTTTTCAATGAAGAAAAAAGAAGGAATAAAACGGAGGAGGAAAAGGTAGAAAGTGAGGATGATGAAACGGAGGGTTTCGATGAGTTTGTAGTTGACAGAGAAGGAGAAGAAGGTGGTGGTTTTGTCAACGACGGTGGTGGTGAATAGGGAAGAGATTAGGGTTCGGAGGAGCGGCGGAAGTGGTAGTGGTATGGCGCCGCCGTCCGTGTTTTTCGCGTTCTTCCCCATTTTCGTTATTTTTACGCGGTCGTCTCTTTTTCTTGTCTTTTTTGCTTTTTCTCCCTTTATAATGGGAATTTTAAATGGGGGAAATTACACTCACCTCCCTTGAGGTTTCATTGAATATCATAAACACCCCCTCTAGTTTTAAATTAGACACTCACCTCCCTTGTGGTCAACACTGTTGGTCAAATAAATTCAAGAAGAAAAAAACAGAAATGTTCCCTTGTGATTCACCTTCTGTGAATTTCAACCAGGTCCTATCCAACCCATTTGCAACATGTAACTTTCCTTCTTTATTGTTATGCCTTACTTCATGCTCTTGACTATATGTTCATTTGTGACACAAATTA
>Ga0315913_1003380_pt1 | contig 19140 bp, 10 predicted proteins | sample MpolsnodulesMG_FD_207736 | JGI IMG/M metagenome (GOLD analysis project Ga0315913, IMG submission 207736) | Medicago polymorpha root nodule microbial communities from Los Angeles, California, United States - small nodules | ecosystem: Host-associated > Plants > Roots > Nodule | place: USA... | reverse complement strand
CTTGATGTATACTGGGGAGTGTGGATAAATAAGAGGGAGTTGTTGTCACATATGGACATTATATTGAAACAGAGAAGAAGGGTGCTCTTGGACATATCTTATTGTAAAGAATGGCTTAGCTGATTTATTTTTAGAATGTTACCTTTGACCATGATAAAGGGAAGCTTTGGCGCATCGGTAAAGTTGTTGCCGCATGACTGTAAAAAACAGGGTAAGATTACGTACAATACACCAAAATGGTGGGACCCATTCCCGTACCCTGCGTATGTAGGAGCTTTAGTGAACCGGGCTGCCATTTTTTTTTTACCTTTGACCATGATCTCTTGGGCCAATCACTGGGCGTGAATTTTTTTATTTCTTCTTTATTTCAAGGATGCTGAGTTTTCACTGTTTCTGTTATACACATCTTTTTTAGCCTGTTAATGTTTGTGATATTAATATTGTCAGATTGAAGTGTCATTGTTACGTTTTGACTTTAACATTCAGACTCCATTTTTTGGTTTTTTAATCTATTATTCAATGTCTTATTCCCTCTTTCGAGTGTTTTTGTGGTGTATAGAAAAAAAGATTTACCAGCGTTCTCATGTTAACATTCAAATTGTAGGAAAAGCCATCTAGAACATTTGAATCTGTTGGAGCATTTCAAAAGTTGCCTATAGTGATGCCATCTGTTGACATTCTGGGGTCAGCACTGAAAAAGGCAAGGAGGATATCTGCAACAAAAGGTTCTTGGTTTTTGTTCTTCAATCCCAATTAGACTTTTGTGTTTGTATCCTAAACCCTGTGGTTGACACTAATTTTTGTAGGAATTGTCAATATTGCAAAAAGAGAGAAAAACAAAGGTGCAAAACAACTTGACGCGTTGATGAAAGTATGTTCTAAAAATTTCTGAACTCGTCATGATTCAAGCTATAATGTCAACTTCAACTTCTATTGTCCATTTTATAAAAAAGCATGTTGCAAAAGTTAATGTTAAAGCTCATCTTAGGAACTTGCTGTTCCATTGAGGACGTATGTGGAGAATTTTCCTAACAAAACACACCTTCATCCTTATGAAAGGTCTCTTATTGAGCTGACGCTTGGAGATGGGTACTATGAAAAGGTATGTCATGAGAATTGCAGCGCAGCACCTTCATTGTCCCTTTTATGACGCTTGGACGTATACTGTTTTGACTATTCATTATTCCCATTTTAAAAGGCCACGTGAATAGTTAAATACATACAAACTTGTTTTTTAGTCATTTTCTAATTGTGGATTTAAAATTGTTCAACAGGTGCTAGGGCAGGTAGATGGTTTGAGGAAGAGGGTAGTATCTGTTGGAAAGGAACATGCTTCACTTTGTGCTAAGGTTTTATTTAGCAATTTCCATTTTGATTTTGACCCTTTTCTTTGCTGGGTGATTTTGGTGTTTTCATTTAGGAAGTTTTAGTAGGAAAAATTACTAACCCTTTTGCCCGGCCTAGATGTCATTTGTTATTTGTTTTTGTTGAATGGATGAATATCTTATCTTCACATATATACGATTTTATGATGCTTAAATTATATTTATATGATTTTTGTAGTCTCATTTATTTCATCCTAATGGTAGGTAGCATTGTCCTAGTCAGTTTTATTTTTTCCGCAAATAAATTCTTTTGAATGGAGAGTTCTGATGTCTCTTTATGTGATTACCTTTTTACTTTGGTGATATTTTTTTTTTTTGCCGTCCGTTGCTCTAACTTATAACTTACCATGTGGGCAGTCTTTGACAAAGCGAGAAGCAGAGGAAAGATTGACCGAGGTGAGGTGTATATCTTGTGAAGGAATATCTAGTTTCTAATTTCTGTGATTTCACAATATATTTTGATGTTATGCAGGGTCTTAAAATAATTGAAGAGAGTTTTGGTCAAGAACGGAAAGTTGTTGACGATTTGTTAAATATAGCGAAGGTAATCTACTTTCCAACATCTGAAATCCTCATCGGTCTGTCTATCTTTTTTTTTTAATTTTTTTTTATTTTGTTTCACCCATGCACTTTCTGTAATATACATATCACTATGTTTAATTAGGTGGTCTGTGAATCTTAATTTTTTTTTCTTTCAATTATTTGCCACCCGAGCTTAATCCATGTCATCTGCCTGATTGCTGATCAATGTTTCAGACTCTGAGGGCAATGCCTGTAATAAATTTGGAAACACCAACTCTCTGCCTAGTTGGAGCCCCTAATGTAGGCAAATCTTCTTTGGTCCATGTACTCTCTACTGGCAAGCCTGAGGTATGCAGCTGGATTTGAATATTTGTTTTTTAAAATCCTTCTTACACACCCTGCTTTTATTTTACGCTTCTTAGATGGCTTGAATTGAAATATTGATCCGGCCAAGGTAACCAGTCCGTAGAAATTGTGTTTTATGCATTCCTCTGTGTTTTTAAGGGTCTTCCACAGTTCCACTCATAAAGGTTATAAGAATTTTCACCCTCTATACAATAAGTTCTTTGTAATAGGATGTAACCTTTCATTGAAAAAGCTTGTTTTACTCAAACTTATCTTATGGAGAAGAATCTTGGAATGATAAAGGAAATACATCTTAGTTTATTTAATCTTCCACATCAGTCTGAACCACACCAACCCAAAATTCAACCCCGAGTGAATCACACTGTTTCTCAACCATCTCTATCTTCTTTTGAAGCTGAGTCTAAGTTAATTGGAGTCAACCTTCCCAATGAAATTGAGTTTGAAAATGATGTGTGATTTGGAAAAAATCTAGTGTACACAAACAGGTCAAAAGTCATTCCAATTACAAAATTTATACATACTCAGGTCTAAGAGTCCAGTTCAACTCTTCAAATAAGGTAACAATTTTCAAATGTTAAGCTTTACAGGATGAAGTTGAAACCCAGACATCTTAAGATGACCTCCCAATTGCCATTAAAAAAGAATTTAGAAATGCACCAAGTTCCAAATTTCATCATCATTATCATCCTTTGTTGATTGTTGTCTTTATCAGATACTAGCCTAAGCTAGATTAAATTCAACAAATGTTTTGCTTTGGGCTTCAGCAGATCTACTTATTTGCTGAAGATTTGAAGATTCTGCTATCCATATAATCTTTTCTCATGGTTACGCCTTTCCTCCCTACTTAACATTTCAGATTTGTAACTATCCCTTCACAACAAGAGGAATTCTTATGGGTCATATTGTTTTTAACCATCAGAAGTTTCAGGTTAACAATATAATCTTTGACTTATTTGCTTTTTTGCATATTTTATCGCTTAACTACATATCGCATGGTTGTAATGGCATGCCTGATATGATTGTAGGTAACAGATACCCCAGGCCTGCTGAAGAGACATGACGGTAACATTTCTTTTCTTTTTTTCGTTTCCTTCAATTTTTTAGTAGTATATGCTCAACTTGTTTGCCAAACCTTTACATATCCAAGGTTTTCTCAGTAGAAGATTTCTTCCTCCATTCTTGGTTTTAGGATTAGTTTTAGGATTGATTTTAGGATTAACTTGCTGTTATCTAGCATGTTAATTACTAATTATATTTATTCATTTCTTGATTACGGATTATAGTTGCCTTGCCGTAACTGATGGATAATTTTTGGAACATTTTTTTCTTTCTAATACAACAATGTTTTGTCCATTTTCCTTTGGGCTATATTGTTCTGTTGTGGTGTTTTGGAACAAAATGACTCATGAATTATCTTAGACAACCCTAAAAGCTTGCTCAAACAGTGAAGAAATAACTGTTTGCAATAAAGGCCAACTGATTTCGATAGGGGTTGTTTTAGGGTAGTTTTCAGTTGACGGTAGGAGCAGGGTCTGAATGTTAATTTCATTGAACAATCAAGTATTTTAAGTATAGAAGTCCTATTACTAGCATAGGAAAACAAAATATACCCCCTGCTCTTAGCAATAAATATAATCCCTTGATTTAGGATATTTTCACCGGTTTAACCTAATTACAGATTACAAACTAACTACAGATTCTTATACTAATTAATATGGGTTGTTGGCAGATGTTAGTTTTCTTGTTCCTCATAATCATTTCTAGTAAAATTATAATTGATTTCTTGGTCTTTAGTGTAGTTTTAGCATAGCCATTCTATCCTTATATAATTTTTTTAATTTGTGTTTTGTATTTGTAGATGACAGAAATAATTTGGAAAAGTTGACACTTGCTGTCCTTTCACATCTACCAACAGCAGTTTTGTATGTTCACGACCTTTCAGGGGAATGTGGGACCTCACCTTCTGATCAGGTGTGCTTCTATGACAATTGAATTCTTAAAATAAACAAATATTAAATGTGAAATTGATCGTTGTGTTTTTTGACAATGTGAAATTGATCTTTAAATGGCTAAAATGATTTTTTTGAATAACTAAAAATTAGCGTTAAACCTATCTTCGTTAAATAGCTATCAAGAGGGTTTTCTGGTTCATTTATTAAATTTGTATTGCAAATGTGATTTGCTTTGAACAACTGAATTATAAGTCATGACCTTCTAACTGCTACAAAGTTGAATTATGTACTTTCTAGAGTCTGTGGCCATGCTCAAACTTGTGGTTGTATTTAAGTACGACATTAATCAAAGGATTCTATTTATGTTTGAATTCAGTGCTTCTTCACTCTAATGTATTTGGGGCAGTCATCTTTTGGATATTATCCATGAAACAAGATTTCCACCTATAAATACACAACACTCTGAAGTGGAACGTCTGTCAATTGGTGATCCTGCCTAATCTGCATCATATAATCCAGTATTTGGGTGCTTCCATGCAATACATATTGCTGCGTCCCAATGATCAATATAAGGCGATTGCATAAATTGACTAACTACCCCAACTGCCAACGAAATTTCGGGTGTGGTAATTGTTAAATAAATAAACTTTCCAACCAATCTTTGATATCTCTCAGTATCTTGATAAGCCTCTCCTTGATAAGGAAGCAACTTATGATTTGGATTCATAAGACTACAAAAAATCTACAATTTATCATTCTTGTTTCTTTAAGGATGGCTAACGCGTACTCATCCTACGTGAAAAGACAATTCCAATCTTCGATTGAGCCATTTCTATACCCAGAAAGTATTTGAATTTCTCAAGATCTTTGGTTTGGAAGTGATTTGAAGAAGTGCTCTTTCAACCAGAAATTTTTGTATGGTCATTTCCTATGATTCGATCTAACATAAACCACTAAATAAACTTGTTTTAATGGCCAGTGAAGGATAGTAACCATGGCAAGAAAAAGACGCACTGAAGTAATTTTACTACAGGAGAAAAAGTATTTTCAAAGTCAAGACCATAGATTTGGGTATGGTATACACTTCGGCCACCAATCTAGATTTGAGACGATCGACTTTTCCATTTCGACCAACTTTGATAGCATACACCCATTGGCAACCATCAATTTTCCCCGTTTGGACTGTAGATTTGGGGTATAGCTTTGAGACAATTGACTTCTCCATTTGGACCAACTTTGATAGCATACAGCCATCTGCAACCAATAGCTCTCTCCATTTGGACCATATATTTGGGTATACTCTTTGGCCAACAATCTAGCTTTAAGATGATCAAATTCTCCATTTGGACCAACTTTAATAGCATACATCTGTCTCCAACTAACAGGTTTCTTCCCTGGAGGAAGGGGAATCAACTCCCGTTTACTACTATGCTCCTTGTTATGTTTGCAAGTTTTTTTCTTTTTTGTTTTCTGAACTTTCATGCAAATGTAGATGGGGACACCACACTGATAAATTAAATGATAATAAAATTTTGTTTAAAATGTCTCGTGCTAATTTCATAATGTTCATTATTTTTTTATTTTAAAATTCATGTTATATATTAATTTTAATATATTTTTTATTTTTATGAACTATTATGGCCATGTCGTGTCCAATAATTTGTAAAGTATGTTATACTCTCATCTTATCCATGTACCACATCGTGTTTATCTCTTTTAGGTGTATTTGCTTTCTATAAAAATGTTATAGCAGTTGTAATCTTTTTGAAAGTTATCTTTTGTTAAAGGCGTTTCTTTGACAATGGTTGCTTATGCAGTATTCAATATACAAAGAAATCAAAGAAAGGTATCATGGACATTTATGGCTTGATGTTGTCTCCAAAGCTGACCTGTTGAGGACGTCTCCTGTGATATATGCAACAGAAGATCGTGATCTCACACAGCATGAGCTGGAGAAGTACCGTAAATCAGGTCCTGATGGAGCTATTAATGTGTCTGTGACAACAGAGGAAGGAATACATGAGGTGAGAAAAATCTATACTAAATTTTCATAGAGGGTAATGGTTGGTATTATGTATGAAGAAATTGTTTATTTTAAGCCTAAGAAATGTCCAATAAAACAAAGAATTCTCATACTAAAGAGCTCTAGATGTGATAAGTTCATAATAACATGAATAGTATTCATAAAAACACAGTCATATCTGACAGGAAAACAGTTTTTAGTTATTTTTAGCCTTCAAGTTCCGCATTCAATTTTTTCCTTCAATTTCATTTCCTAATAATGAAATTCCTTTATATTTCCTTCTGATACTCATACGATGATAGGTTTTCTGAAAGTTTGTAGTAGCATGATGGACAATAAACTATAACCACTTTTGTTATTCCTATTAAATAGCCATAATATTAAGGACAGAAAATTACCTGTAATACGCCGCTATATTAACTAATATTCTTCAAGGTCCTCACGAATGTTGTGTACAGTGCATCCTTTTGAGGGCAATAGCAATCTTTTGAGATGATATAAGTCAGTTTCCTCCAGTGTATTCTTAACCAACTATCTAAGATTTAGTGCCTTAAATAGTGTGATTTTGGGTTTCACTTTCGATTTAGGACTATGAAAGTGTAGCCAAGAAAGACACTTGTAGGACTGGCTTAAAAGTCTATCAAGACTGGGACTGTAACTACATGATTTGGCGCAGAATAAAGAGAATAGAGAACTTTGAGATGTGCGATAACCGAGTGAGAGCTCCATGAAGAAGCTTATTTTTTAGTAATCTTTGTTACAAACTCTAGCAAGATGCCGATTCTATATTGAAGTTGCCTTTTTTTCTGGTGATTGACATTATGCTTTTTGAAAGAGGTGAAGTATAGGGCTAAAGTTGATTAACTATTTCGGTTATTGTTTTTATTGTGTAGCTGAAGCACAGAGTGAACGAGCTTCTCAATTTGCAGATGGCCAAGATCAAAATCAAAGATGCAAGCAACAACCAAGAGAACTAGAGAAGTAAAAGTTGCCACTCCAAAAATTATGAAGAAATTTTCCAGTCAAATTGGGAGGTTGAAATCGTCATTGTAAAATAAGTTGAACAAGCTCTCTGTGGGCAGCCTCCAAACAGGAAAACTAGCAGAAGTGATTTCAAGCCTCATTACTGTCAGCAAGGAAACAGGCATTGTAAAGTAAGTAAACTGAGGAGTAACACTCTGAAACTTGCAGAAAGTTGATTGTTACAGAAAAGTTTTGAGGGGATCTTTTGTTGTTTCAACCATATTGGACCATCTTTAAGAAACAAGAAATGCCTGTTTCTTGACTACCTTTCAAGTCCATCTGGTATTTGGCATTTAATATATTTTCCTTGGTTGTAATCTTGATGTATCTTAAATCCATTGTTGTGTCCTCATTAATTTATTTTTTAAACAAATATTAGTAATGTTAGTATTATTTTGTGGTTAAGCTTTTTTGGTTGAGGGTTGAACCCTCAAACTCCTAATGACATTAGTCCTTAACTCCTCCACTCCATCAATTATTGATTTAATTAAAAATAGTACCACAAGAGTTCATTTTTTTTATCCTAGTTTGTGTTTGCTTTGTAATTTAAATCCATGAACATGCTAATCTAAATCAAATTTCAAGGTATATCAAATGTCAATCAGCTAAAGAAAAGTCTAGTTTTAACAAATTTAAAGGTATATCATGTATTTAATTTAACTTTTGGATTTAGTAAAAAATGTTAACTTTAGGATAAGAATATAATGTATGAATAAAAAGCCAAAAGAGTGGGGCATGACAAAAATTAGAGGCGCAACAAGCAATCCCCTATCACTTCAAGCTTGACGGACCATATAAAGCAAAGTCTAGTTGGCAAAAAGGGGTTGGCGTTCACATTAAGGGATGCTATTTGCACCACCTAATTTTTTCTACTATTTCAATCTGTTTTATCTTTCATGAATTTGTTCTCATCTGTAGGGGTGTGTGTGTGTTTAAAAGGCAGTTCTCCTAAATATATAATTTTGAGTGGAACTTAAAAGTCATTTTGATAAGCGGGGATATAAGATTTACAACACAACTACACTATTAATTTATGGGTAGTGTTAACTTGTTCCCTTAGGGCACATGTTAAGAAACCCAAAAAACGAAACATTCTCTAAAATTTTGTGCATTTAAATGATTAAAAAGTTAAATATTAAATGCAATGCACACATTTCAATAAAAAATTTCTATATTTGAATCATTAACTTGTGCCTTGAGGGCACAAGTTAACATTTCCCTTAATTTATTATCAACTTTGAAACCTGAAGTTTAATTAAATGTAACCTTTTTTTCCTAAACATAATTAAATATTATAAAGGGTAAAAATGGATTTTGATTAAAATAGTAAGGGTAAAAGTGGAAGAAAAAACAATAAGCTATAAGATATAAGCTAAAATGCTACTTTAAATAGGATCTGGAAAATAAGGTATAAATTCGTGAAATACGCTATAAGCTGACATTTACCAAATAGAGTTTTTTGGACATATAAACTTATAAACTATCAACTATAAACTATAAGCTAATTTATTGGCCTTACCAAACAGACCAATGGAAAAAATCTATTGGTCATTCAATCTTTCAAGCTAGCGAATTTTCCAAGTGCAATTCCTTCTTTTCATAGTAGGAGTACAACTCCTCAAGAAACTTTCAGTTTTGATCTTCATCTTAGTGACATAATAGTTGCAAAACCAAAATTGGTTAAGTAAGTTTGTCTTTTTTATTACCGTCTTCATTATTTAAAAGGGAGGAATGCTAGCAACACATTCTAACACACACTTTCCAACACATTCTCTTTGATCGGTTAAAATTCACATGGGTCCCACCAAATCATGTGGGTCCCATATAAATTTGGTGGGTCCCATGTGAATTTTAACCGATCAAAGAGAGTGTGTTGAAAAGTGTGTGTTAGAATGTGTGTTGGTAGCATTTCTCTTTAAAAGGTTATGCTAACCGGTGCCCTTGAGCACTGATTAAGCATACCAAAAAAGAAAATTATTACCATAAAAGTAAACTTTTTTTGACTTTTTATAAATTAATTACACAATTTTAATTACCATAAAAGGAAATTATTTCCTTTTTAGTATGCTTAACCAGTGCCCCGGGGGCACCGGTTAGCATTTTCCTTATTTAAACTAGCGGAAAGACGGACACTATCATGTCCGTCTGTCCGCTCTTTCTACTGCGCTAACACATGTGATTATTTTATTATGTTTGTTTCTATGAGTTTGATTAAAAATTTTAAATTATTAATGGAAACTATAGATATATGATTTATAAACAATATATTGTCAAGGCATATAACAAAATTATTTTTGAACTCAACATATTTTAGTTTGCCTTAGTAACATCATAACATAAATGTATAAAGGACATGTTATGTAAAAGAAACATTGTTATGATTGCGATAAAAGAATATCTTTAAAAATTACATTTTTCGTAAAGTCTTCATCTTCTCCTTCTATTTTCCTTCTTTAATGAGAACTTTTGTTGAATTTTGAGAAACTCATCTTGATAGAGCTACATATAATTGACCATGGCTGAAAACATGTCGTGCAAGATAGATTCTGACATTGAGAATGTTTTGCCCTTATGACTTATTTATGGTAATAGCAAAACTTAGTCTAACGATAAACTGTTTTCTACTAAGCACAAAGGAAAGTCATGAACTCGCATTTGTTTTTAATTTATTCTGGGCAAGAATGTTCTTTTTCTAGCATTGCTTCCGGTTAGGATTTCCACATCCAACATATTCTTAAATAAATCACGACATAACAATCGTGTCCCTTTACACAAACCATATCTAGGGTCTATGTTTTGCAACAACATCAAAGATGAACCTTTTTTTACCTTTAAAATATGTGGTGCGATACTTCCTTGAGCAATTGTGTTTATAAATTCCTGTTAATATGGTAGTGTAGCCATTTGTTTCATTCTACCCTATTTATCTATCTTTAATCCATCGGTTTTATTTCCACTTCTATTTGATTTTTCTTCTCTTATATTGTGATTACGAATTATAATATTACTCATCGCCTATGAATCACATACACTCCTTATATTAGATGTGTCTGAACACCAGAGGCGGATCTATTTAAGGGCTATGTGGGGCTACTTTCCTATTTTTTATTTTATAAATATTATAAAAAAAGGTAATAGCCATTTTGATCCCTCAATGTATAATAAATAGACATAATAGTCTCTCAATGTATTAAAATTCTAAAATAGCCCCTGATTTTGTACTTTGTTAGTCATAATAGTCACTGAAGTGACAATATGTAAGTATATTGAACGGCTAATATGACAATATTAATGAAGTATTTTAATGTTAGAGACTATTTTGACTAATGAAATGTACAATCAAAGACAATTTAAAATTTTGATACATTGTGGGACTATTTTGGCCCGATATGTATCTATTGTCTAGATCCGCCCTTGCTGAACATGTGTTGCATCCACATCCACAAATATAATTACCCTAAATTATGTGATTTTCTCAAATTATCAACGTTATTGGCGTGTCAGCATCCGTGTTTTATTTGGTGTCGGTGTTCGTATCCATACTTCTTAGCGGTCCTCTCTTTTCATGGCCTCTCAGATGGTGGTTTGAATGTAACCAAGAAAAAAAGATGGTGGTTTGAAGCTTTCTAGTGTTTCTGATTTTAGTTGTTGGTAACATGAGTGTGATTATGGTTTAACAATTTTGAATTGTTTAAATGGTTTTAACACTTTGATTTTACTGTATACATGCAGAACGTTTGGAATCACAGAAAAAAGTGATGTTTTTATTCCTTTAAATGGCAGTGGAAGGAACTTAACGGCAGGAGATGTTTTTGCTTATTTTCCCTTTATTTAATAATAATTAAAAAAAATCATGATTCTCTTTATATATAAAAAAAAAAAAAAAAAAGTCACGCTATCATAGTTTGTATAAGCAATTATAAACCAACAAAGTCAAATATGATCCATAAAATTAATCGACTTTGATTAGTTGTAACATGAAAGAAAAAGAAAAAAAAACTTACAGGTTAATTATGAATTCTGATGTAGAGGGGGAGGTTGAGAAAAACTAAACAATGCGGGAACGAACTATTAACTATAAGAACCCTACTTATTAATATTTAATATAGTGCTAACAAATCTTTTTCTAAAATATTTTAAGTCCTAATCTTTTTTTAGAGGATTTAAAGTCCATTCTTTAATATTATTTTTTGCTCACGTTTGTTACTATTCTTTTTTTAGATGATTTAAAGTCCAATCTTTAACATTATATTTTGCTCATGTTTGTTACTAATTTTTTTCATAAGATTTAAAGTTCAATACTTAACATTATTTTTTGCTTACGTTTGTCACTAATCTATTTTTTAGAGTATTTAAAGTTTAATCTTTAACATTATTATTTTTTGCTCACGTTTGTTACTAATATTTTTTTAGATGATTTAAAGTCAAATCTTTAACATTATTTTTTGGTCACGTTTGTTATTAATTATTTTTAGAGGATTCAAAGTCCAATCTTTACCATTATTTTTTGCTCATGTTTGTTACAAATGATCAAAGACTAAGGAAGAGTAACTTAATAAAATAATATGGAAATACTATTTTTTTTGGAAGCAATATGAAATACTTGACAATCTTTGTCGGTTGTATCGAGGGGAACAACATAGATGTACAACATTAAATCGGCTGATAAAAAAGTAACATGAGTTTTTGTTTTGTGCTAGTTTTTTGTGAGTTTGATCTATGGTTAACGGAGGTAAAAGAGTGTTAACGGGGACGATTAGTGACATGGATTAGTAATCCATGTGTTATTTTATAATTGGCTAACAGTAAGAACAATTCATAAGGAATTGTGCGTAAGTTTTCTCCTTAAATTAAAATTTATTCTTATCTATTTGTTACATGTGCTATTTGTATTTAAAATTAAAATTAAAAATTAAGGATATTTTTGGAAAGAAAAATCCAACCCAAAATTATGCTGAAAAGGGTAATTTTCTTTATATATAATATAGATTATGGTTAATTTAGTTCTAAAGATATTAACAACCACATATTTTGTATTTTCTTTTCAATCACTGCCTGAAACTTTCGCTGATTACCTTAGGATGAACAAGTAAGGATATCTTATACTTTGTACTGATAATGGAGTCCACTGTCTTTTTGAAGTTATTTTGAAAGATAATCCATCGAAGGCTAAATTAGGATTCCAATGATTGGGAAACCATCCGATTCAAATTTTGTGTATTCAATCCATACAAAAGATGTCATGTCTTCAAATTGAACTAATTGACATCAACCCCAATTGCAAGTGTGTAATTTATAATTCTCGTTCTACCTTAAGGACGTGTGTTGTAATTCTGAATTATGTTCATGTTGTACTTTATATTTACGCTCCAAGTTTATCTTTTTGAATCTAATTAATTACACACTTTCTTTTAAGGATCAAGGCAGAAGGCTTAATTTTAAGTTAACTTTTACAAAATTATATTTGCGCATGTAAAGTTTCTGTGTTGTCCAAACATGTATTAACCACCAAAAGAAATAATCGGGCATCTAACATCCATCGATGATCAATTACGATATTTTGAATTGAGAAAAATATGGAGGTTATTATTTATATTTTTATTTGTATTTTTGTTCCAAAAGTTATATGGATGTGTCTAAATGCAGAATCTTTTATATATTTGCGGGTGTAGAATTCCTTTTTTATTTGGGGGTGTAGAATTCAAATGGGATGGACAATGTTTTAATTGCTATTACCATGTGGGCTTTCCTCATTAAATTCATACGGTATTGGTGGTTCAATTTGACATCAAAAGTTTCCTAAAAACACAAGTAAATGACCAAATTACCTTAATTACCGTAGCTCCCAGCTGCAGTTAACTACCGTTGGCTTATCTGCACTTAAGTTCGGTTCATCAATTGTGATTTTGGGCGTTTCAATCGAAAAAATTAAAAAAATCGAGACTTATTCGGAATGTTACGGAACTTTGCATATCCTCTATATGTATTTTTATAGATGTGTTTGTAAAGTTTCGTAGCATTCAGGCTAAGTCTCAATTTATTTTGATTTTTCGACCGAACCGTGCAAAATCGTAATTTTTTTCAAAGTGCAAATCCGGAAATGTGACCCAGGGGTTGAATTTTTTCACAATTTTTTGCACTCATGTTTAGGACAAAAAATAACATCTCCCACAAAAAAAATTGAATTTTTTGACAAGGGACGGATTAAAAATGAATTTTTAACGCGAAATAAACTCAAGACACCAAAAAATCAACCTAGAAATTAGATTTTGAGTTTTTTTTTTTTTGCAGACATGTCTATAAAAATACATATAGATGATCTGCAATATTTTTTGACTAATCCTCAATTTATTTTGAATTTTTTACCGAAACGCGTAAAATCGCAATATTTTTCCAACTACGCGTTCGGAAAAGTTATATAGAGGTTGAATTTTTTCATTATTTTTTGTACATATGTTAAGGACATAAAAAAAACATTTCCCACAAAAAAATTAGAATTTTCCGACAACGGATGGATTAAATATGAATTTTTAATGTGCCAATAACTCAAGAAACCAAAGCATGAAAACGGCGACCTAGAAATTGAATATTGAGCTGGTTTTTTTGCAGACAACTCTATAAAAATACATATAGAGGGTCTGTAAAATTTCGTAAAATTTCGAATAAGTTTCAATTTATTTTGATTTTTCAACTGAAACGCGTAAAATCACAATTAATTCTCTTCCAGAAATTGCACTTAAGTGCAGTAAAGCTAGCTGCAGTTAACTGCAGCTGAAGCCAGCGGTAGTTAACTGCAGTTGAGAGCCAGCGGCAGTTAACTGTTGCCGGATTTGTCTGCGGTAGTTAACTACCGCTGGGGGTAATTTGGTCATTTACTTGTGTTTTTATGAAACTTTTGATGTCGAAAAAGAAATTTTCTGGTTCAAACTAACCCATCAACGTGAGCCTCTTCCCGAAATCGAATAAATATATATCGATATGAGGTCAGTGTAATCAGTATAGTTTTAATCGCACGAACATCGATATGGACATCAATGCGACCTGAGCAATGATACAGTGACAACTTATTAACAATTTGAAAATTATATAGTTTTGTGGATTCATCGTATCGTGTCGTGTCAATCTCGGGCACTGACTCACACGTATTCTATTTCGGAACACACTAAATGCGATATATGGTACGTGCTGCTGTGTAAACAAAAGGTAAACTTACTCAACCACACATGATTTTCTTTTTACTTTCTTCTTATACTGATAAGGTTATTGCACGTAGAAAAATCCTCCAAGATCTTTATGAGGGTTGGAGCCCCTACTTGCTCCCCTTCCATCCGTCCCTAGTTCAAGTTAGAACATGTAAATTTAGTTTACGTAATATTTAAGTTTATAAACATGTGTAAATTTCAATAACGTGAATTCAATTAACTTAAAATCTAAATTTGAACTTTAAACGACAAGTATATGAACCGAGTTTACATTCGATTTGCAAACGAAGAAATAAACAACTAAAACATAATGTTAATGTTTCAAAATGTAGCAATTTATTAACATATGCAATCAAGTATTGATGGAATAATCTGTGATTCAATTTTTTAATTTTTCATTGAACTTAATCACATATCCAAAGATGTTCGTAAGAGATGAGAGGTGAAGATTTAAAATGAGAGATTAAAAAATAAATTTATATGAACGAGGACAATTTCAATATCATCATTAGATTTGGGTGTATTAAAGAGTTTTTCTATCATGTGCAAATATGCACATGTTAAAAAGTTTAAAATAGTATTTTTGTCTTGAAAATTATGCATTTTATATTAAATATGTAGTCTTTTAATTAATAGTTGTTTTCCAATAAAAAGTTACTAATTTTAGTTGTTTTAATATGTGCAATATTGCACATGTTAGACAAACCTTTTACAATTAATGTTACCAAGTACAGTAAAATATAAACTAAACACATTAACTACATTACCAACTTTTCTTAAAGAGTTTTTCTATCATGTGCAAATTTGCACATGTTAAGAAGTTTAAAGTAGAAACTTTGACTTGGAACTTGTGTTTTTTATATTAAATATGTAACTTTTAATCAATAATTGTTGGTTTTCAATGAAAAAATACTACTTTTAGTTACCTAACATGTGCAATATTGCACATGTTAGACAAACCCTTTCTTAAATAGGTGTGAAATGAGATTTTAATAAGGGATGAAGACCATAAAGAAATGTTAATATGTGTCCTTAAAACACGTGTTAAAGTATTAAAAGTGAAAATTATATTAGAAATTGTGCTAATTTATTATCGAAACTTTAAAAATTACTTTTTCTCATTAACTATTTATAATTTTTAACATGTGTTCTATAAGAAAAGATGTTAGCCTTTCCCATAGATGTACATATATTTTCCTTTGTTTAATTCAAAAAAGTATTTTGCTTGAAGACAATTGAATTATCACAAAAGCTTGCGGGGGTTTTGTGTTGTCGCAATTTTTGAGGTATCATAAGCACTATTTAGTGGGTTTATCACAAGGGTTCTAGCTATCCTCAGAAAATTCAACAAATTATTGATTTTGATGGGATGATTGATCGTTGAGAAGACATACGCTATGCAAGCTTTTTCGTGCTGCCACCATTGAAATTCATTCGTCCACCTCTATTAATATCAAGTAAGGATGCCCTCAACGTGCTTGATGAATTGCTCATGAAGTTTTCCCTTTCAATAAGGAGTATTGTTTTTCCCTTTCAATAAGGAGTATTGTTTTCCCTTTCAACAAGGAGTTTTTTATTTTTGTGTTTTTCGGAGACAATGAGTTGCATAGCTTGGAATTGTCGTGGGCTTGGTAATCTACGAACGATTAGTGCGTTCAAAAAGCTCTTACGAGATAAAAACCCCACATGTGTATTTCTCTCAGAAACTAAGAAAAAAGATTTTGAGATGAACAAGTTTCGGAATGTTCAAGGTTTATCTAGTGTTATTGCTGTTAGTTGTTCGGGAGAAGGCAATAGACGTGTTGGTGGTCTTGCAATGTTTTGGATGGAAGGATTTGAAGTGGAGGTATTATCTCTTTCCTCTAACCATATTGATGTCTTGATTGCTATTGAGAATGGAGATGAGAAATGGAGGCTTACTGGGGTATATGGTTTTCCGGAGTCTCAAATGAAGCATAAAACTTGTGAGTTAATTGACCAGTTATCGATGGTGGAAAGTGCTGATAAGTGGCTTCTCATGGGGGGATTTTAATCTGATTCTTTCACAGGATGAGAAGGAAGGTGGGAATTTTGGAAGCTCTCAAATGATTTCGATGTTTTGAGACATTCGTCAAAATCACAATCTCTCTGACTTAGGTTTTAAGGGTGATAAATTTACTTGGCATAATAGACAAGATGGTGAGTCTAATATCAAGGCACGCCTTGATAGGATGATAGCGACGCCAGCCTGGTCCTCATTCTATCTTTCAGCTTCAGCAGTGCATTTAATGAGATATGCTTCAGATCATTTACCTCTGTGGTTATGGCTTGCTTCTAGGAAGCCAAAGAAAAAACAATATGTTTTTAAGTTACAACGTTTTGAAGAATGTTGGTTGCGTGATAGTGGAATTTTGGAAGCAGTGAAAGGTTCTTGGGAGGTGGCAGGGGATTTTATGTCTAACAAAATTCACCGATGTGTGAATGATCTTTCTAACTGGAGTAAGGATCGTTTTGGTGATGTTCCCAATCAGATAAAAAGTGTTGAAAAGAAATTGGACGATCTTAATAAGCAAACTCAGCATGAAGGGGTAATGTCAGAAATTAGACGAGTTGAGGCTAGATTGAATGACTTGGTGGAGAGTGAAGAAATTTGGTGGGCTCAGAGGTCTCGTGCTTTGTGGTTAAAACACGGTGATAAAAATACAAAACTTTTCCATCAAAAAGCTTCTTAGAGAAAATCTAGAAATTGGGTGGAATATATATGTGACGATCATAGGGAAAAATTTGATGATGAGGAAGACATTGCCAAAGTTTTTAATAATTTCTTTCAAGACCTTTTCTCTACAAGTCACCCAGAAAGAATTACTGAAGTTGTGCAAATGGTCAAAGATAGATTGTCAGATGCTATGCGTAACATATTGGAAGCTGAATTCACAGAAAATGAGGTTGTCTTAGCCGCTAAAAATTTAAAGCCTCATGCTGCCCCGGGACCGGACGGAATGCCTGCTTTATTTTATCAACAATTTTGGAGTATAGTTGGCAAGGATGTGACTTCTTTTGCTTTGAAGATTCTCAATGTTGGTGGAAATCCGAGCAACATTAATTATACATATATCTGTCTCATTCCAAAAAAGAAGAAGCCGAAAGTGCCAGGTGATTTCCGACCTATTTCTCTTTGCAATGTCATTTTTAAAATAATTACAAAAACAATTGCAAATAGGTTGAAATTGATTCTTCCGGATATCATTGAAAAATTCCAAAGTGCTTTTGTGCCAGGACGTTTAATTACTGATAATGCATTACTAGCTTTTGAATCTTTTCATTATATGAGGAAAAAAAGAAAAGGCAAGAAGGGGTGTGTGGCTTTAAAGCTAGATATGTCAAAAGCATATGATCGTATCGAGTGGAATTTTTTTATTGAGGTGCTTCAGTCTATGGGTTTTTCTCAGAAATGGCAGAACCTGATTTTCAATTGTATTTCCACTATTTCTTTATCTGTTTTGTTGAATGGAAGTCCTTGTCAAAAGTTTTATCCTCAACGAGGCCTCCGCCAAGGGGACCCTTTATCTCCTTACCTATTTATCTTATGTGCTGAGGTTTTTTCTGGGCTTCTAAATAAGGCACAAGAAGAAAAGGGCCTCCATGGAATTCAAATTGCTAGAGGAGCTCCAAAAATTAATCATTTATTTTTTGCAGATGATAACCTCATTTTCTGTAGGGATTCTTTTCAAGATTCTCAAACCATTCAAGAAATTCTTAATACTTACCAATCTGCTTCTTATTAATTTGGATAAATCTGAAATCTCTTTTAGCCGAAATGTACCTGATGATCGTAAAATCTTGTTCCAAGGTTGGATGCAAATAAGGCTGTTGAGTGTCATTCAAAGTATCTGGGGCTACCTGCTTTTGTTGGTAGGTCTAAGAAACAAGTTTTCAATTTTGTCCAAGATAGGGTGTGGAAGAAGCTAAAAGGTTGGAAAAAAAAGTTTTTATCAACTGCAGGGAGAGAAGTTTTGATCAAATCAGTGGTTCAAGCTATTCCTACATATGTGATGAGTTGTTTTCTACTTCCGATGGGTTTATATGAGCATATTGAAAGTATGATTAGTAAGTTATGGTGGGGTAGCAAAGAAGGTGAGCGTAAAATTCATTGGATTAAATGGGAGACATTATGTAAGGAAAAAAAGAAAGGTGGAATAGGCTTTCGAACATTTCATGAGTTTAACCTTGCAATGTTGTCTAAACAAGGTTGGCGTATTAAGCACAACGACAAATTATTGATCTCACAATGTTTGAAAGCAAGGTATTTTTCTAGAAGCAATTTCTTGAAAGCTTCAACTGGTTACTGCCCAAGTTATACATGGAGAAGTATTTTCCAAGCACGAGTGGATGTTATTGAGAAAGCTGGTATTTGGAGAGTAGGAGACGGTCGTCTAATTAATGTAAGGGAGGATAATTGGCTTCCTTATTAAAATGGGTACAAGATTTGGTCCCCTAAACCCCTAATTGTGATATTATGTTTGTCTCAGATCTCATTCACCATGATATTCGATGTTGGAATGCTCCTTTAATCAATGAAATTTTCCTCCCTTTTGAGGCTCAACAAATTCTTCAATTGCCAATTTCTTTCTCTCAATTGCAAGATGAATTTGTGTGGGGTGCTTCACGGTCAGCTACTTTTTCTGTGA
>Ga0315913_1003379_pt1 | contig 19144 bp, 9 predicted proteins | sample MpolsnodulesMG_FD_207736 | JGI IMG/M metagenome (GOLD analysis project Ga0315913, IMG submission 207736) | Medicago polymorpha root nodule microbial communities from Los Angeles, California, United States - small nodules | ecosystem: Host-associated > Plants > Roots > Nodule | place: USA... | reverse complement strand
GAATCTTACTAGAGAATACACAAAGGAAGCTTTAGATCCTTCCAATGATGTAATCTCACTACCCAAGGTGATTACAATGTTTATCCCAACTCTAGAGACCCTCCTTACAAAGATACTCAACCCTCAAGTTCCCCCCTTTGAAAATCCTAGGCCTATAGCTTCAGCTCTCCTTCAAAATCTGCAGAAATCACTTAAATACTAGTCACAAAGGTCCACAATCGCGTCACGATTTTGACCAATCGCACCACGATTGTTCTAACCCAACCGTTGTGACCAGTCCCTTTCAGGTAAACTTGGTGAGGAAGTTGTTGAATCGCGTCACGATTTCCCAAATCGTGTCACGATTTTCCATCTCAAAGAACCAACCTCTCTGCCAATCCAATCGTGTCACGATACCCAAAATCGTGACACGATTTCAGGTTTTCCTGCAATCACAATTTGAAGCCAATATACAACAATTATGTAGTTTCAACTTGATCACTACGATTATGATTAGGGTATTTAAAGTAAAATAAGGGGTTTGCACTTGACAATATGATTAGTTTTGATTCCTTCAAAGAGTGAGAAAGTGACTAGGTCATATAGATTTCCTTCCCTGAAATATTTGAGTAACTACAAACTATGAATACAGTGCTATTGATTACTTGATTACAATACCTTTGTACAAAATAGTTAGTATAATTTGTCACTAAATCTCTTCAATGAATATTGCTCCCTATTGTATTAGATGAGCCCAAACCAATGAAGACTTAGGAACACTAATGACAAGATACTTTATGACATTTTAGTTGTGTTTTTGAGTCGTTTTAGTAGAGTTTGAGGTCATTTTAGAGATATTTTAGAGGAATTGATTATGGTTTATGGAACATTTTGCATTGTTTTCATTTTCAGTCATTTTAGTGAGAAATCAAGTAAATCGGCATATCAAGACATTGCATGGAGTTATGAAGGGAAAAGAATGAAGAACAAAGGAGTTCAAGAAGGGTTTTGAAGACAATATAGTGTGGGAAAATAATGTTTGAGGTCCCAAGATGAAAGAATGGAACAAGATCACTCAAAGTACAAAGAAAAACAACATTTTTTGGAAAAGATTCGGCCCCATGTGCCCCATGATGTAACTCATGCGCCCCAGGCGCATGACACTTTCTGGATGCAGTTTTGTTTCTATCTCATGCGCCTCAGCATACGCCCAACGCCTTCTAACTTATTTTTCAATCCAAAAACAATGGAGAAAGCCCAACAACTTAGTTCAAAACTTGACTGTGTATAGAGACCCCTTACAAACACTTTATTCATTCATAAACCAGACGGTGCAAGGTGTGAAGGCAAGGAGCAAGTCTATCATCAAGGAGGAGGAAGATATGGTTTCTTCCAATTTTCTCCCTTTAGAGTATGTTTTGTAATTCTTTCTTGTTTATGTTTTCTATTGCCATGAGCAACTAAAATTCCTCTGATCAGGGTTCTAAGATGAAACTTTGTTTATTTTTTCGAATTCATTAATGCAAGTTCTTTATTCAATTATGATTTAAATTTCTTATTTATTTTCAATTTTTTTGTCGTAGTAATGCTTTTGGACCTTTAAGCACAAATAAGCTCTAATTGTATCTATTGAAGAGCTTTATGCAAAAATAAGCACATATGGATATCTTTTATGATCTTAAATTGTCATAACATAGAAGATTCCTTGGGCAAGAAGATTGAAGGATTGCATTTTATCTCGATCCGAAGACTTTGAGATTCATCCAATTTCAATTAGCTTAAAGATTGGAGGCATTTAAGTGATTTTATAGTGTAGAAGATTTAGGGTTGTGGGTGACTCGTAAATTAAAGGAACCTTGTAATTAATTCTAGTAAACATTTTCAACATTTTAGTTGAAGTTCGTAGAAGAGACGTTTTCTTCTACGAAGAGAGGATGAACCCTTAGCAAGGACGATATTGGAACCTTTATAAATTCGGTGTTCTATTTTCCTTTACTCTTTAATTTCTCCAAATTTACTTTGATATATGATGTTGATTAATTTGGTTAGATGCCATATGGTTTATGATTGAATAATTTCTAAACCCTAATTGTCAAGAACATTATTGAACTATTAATTCAATCACCTTTCATATTAAAGATTAACTAGTTGATTATCTCATCATATATATCAAAGTTGTTAGTTTCTTGTGATATTTATTTCTTGTTTAAGATTAGGTTTGCTTTGAAATAGTTATTGGTTTTATGGATTATAGTGTGTATTAATAATTTATTGATAAATTACAATTCAAGAGTGGATACCTCATTCTAATTTGAATTATTGTGTCATTTCTTATTCTATTATCATTGAAGATATTTCATAATTCTATATAGTCATTTGATTTCAAAAGAAGTTTTATAAAACTATGCTTTCGAAAAAGTTTTAGAAAAAAGGAAAAAGTTATTCACCCCGAGCTTATCGTTGTTCTCATCACATCGGCATACAAGGTCACATCCATCCCTACCTTTTGCCCCATGACAACATTGGTTATCCTAAACCTAGGATTGTTTCCCTAGTTGTATGGAATCATAAGAGCCTAGGGTTCCATCACTCTCACCTGAAACCTCTATTTCCTCATCCCCCTCCACACCACCATCAACATAGGCGGTGCCACCACCATCAAACTTACCTCCATTATGAACCTCCACCCCTATTAACCTCCAAAGTTCTCCCTTCCTCCACCACCCACAGATTAAACACTTCACCCACCATTTTTATCCTTAGAAATCCATCAATCGGATCCATTCTTCCTATACTAACATGTATCTGTGCCATATCCAATCTTCTCAGTTCTATCATAGCTTCATCTCAAGGAAATTACCAAACTTAGACCCTGGAAATAAAAAAAAACCTTCATCCCACAAATGAAGTGGGATTGCATACACATTTAGCCAAACCCTTCTTCACGTTGACACCATTTGAGGAGACCATCATCAAACTTCAGAGAAAGTAGTATCCCACCATTGCTTGTGTGCCAATTATGCTATCTCGATATCTCCTGGTACCAAGGGTTTCAACAATACCATATCCTCCCCCATTTATATTGATCTTATACTTATTAATCCTTCCAAAACCAAATTGTCTTAGACAGTTCTACCTTCTATGTTAAAATCTAACCCCCCCCCCAACGAAGCAATCTTGTAGCTCCTCTAACATCACTGATCTTGAATGAAACTCCAAACTTGACCCCGTCATCATATCGCCTCCCCTTCCTCCTGTCTCATTAGTCACCCATCTCTTTAAAGGAATTTTTCTCCACCATTGTACACCCATAATCCACGTTCTTTTCCTCATTCTTTTGTTCTTTTCCATTTCCCTCATCTCTACCAAAGGGAGCTTGGTTTACTCTTAGCTTCATGTTTTCCTAAACTGACCTCCTCTAGCCTTCTTCCCAGGTCTTATTCATCCCTGACTTCTTTAAATTTTACAAACCCGGATTGACGACCCCATTTGTCCAGTTTTCTAAAAACAAAAACTTCTCCCACTCGTCCAAAACGTGCGAACAACTTCCAGAGGTCATAAATGTTTGCATGATCCAAAAATTTTGTAATAAAGAAGAGAGTTATGATTTTGTCAATGCTAGAAGTAACCAGATCGTTGTTGTTTCGCCAGTGAAACTTGTTTAGTCCCCATGGACCCATTCCCCCATCGAAAACCTTTTTGTCATGTGTACCCCCTAGAGTTTCTCTCTTTAAGTTCTCTCTCATCTTCATACTTTTGATTTATAGTTAACGAGTATTGTTTATATACTTATCTATCTATTATATGATAAAGATAATATTATAAAAATTATATTCTCTCTCTTTTATTTATATAACTTTTTTACCATATGTGAAATTGTGAGATATATCATATCAAAACATGTTTCATGGCCATCCATTTTTCCGTAAATATGCGATACCCGATCAATCACGTGCAAAATATAGTTAATTCAACTAAATATATGGTTAAACTAGATCATGTTGAAAATTATGTTTAACTATTTAGTTTAATTAACTACAATTTTAATTAAATTAATCACATTTTAATCATTGAACCATTTCGATATCATATACTATACTATATCACCTTTTTTATAAGTAATAGATGGATCAATTAAAGTTGATATATTAAGTCCATGTTATGAACCAAATAAATCAATTTTTATTGATTAATTTATCTTAAAATAAGATGGAGTATTTAACACTACTTTTGTCGGAAATGACCGGCCAAAAGCTGCATAAAAAATCCACCGGCATAATGTTGTAGAGATTTACGATTACAGAGCAAGCACTACAACATTAATCCAAGTTGTTTATCCAATAAAATAATATATTCATTGTCAAAAGAGGTAACCATGCTTATAATTCTCAAATATAGTCTACCACATAGGATAGCATGTGAAATCTTGTGAAGCACAAATACTCATAGAATTAGGCTTGTTCTAGTATCGGATACTTATTTTGTCAGACACTGATACAACACCGACACATATAATTTCATTTAATTATATCATTTTTTTTAACTATTATCGATGTCGGCGTGTAATGTTGTGTTTGATACTCATGTCTGAGTCTATACTTTATAGATAAAACCCAAAAACAAAGTAAGAATCCAAAGTTCTAGAATGAATAAGAGAAAAAGAAGAGTTTTGTATCTTACTCAAAATGGGGACAAAGGGCAAGTCAAGAAAAGGGTAATCACCGGCTAAAACACGTATTTGGGTTGCATAAACAAGACGCACGGGCAAAAATGTGTCCCTTATATATAAACAAATCTCTTTCATTTCATATCTCTCTATCAACACAACATGTTTCTTCCTTTTCTCTTTTTCTAACTGTTAGTTACACTCTCTCTGAGTTCTACTTTCCAGAAAGAGAAGAATAATGAAGAGACGAAAACTCCGACAACAACAAACTTCGACATGTATACATCCTTGTTGACAAAGAATTCGGAAGGCCAAGGATTGCAATGTAACTTTGCTATATATAAAGAAAAACAATGATTTGTGAGATATAGGAAAACACAGGCATGCAGGATGGAGTCAGGCAGTGATATAGTTTTAGTTTTATGGTTCCTTTTTTTTCATCTTAATTTAAAATTTGAATGCTACTATTACTTTAGGTCTTTAAAAACATGTACAATAGTTGTTTCAAATAGCCACAATCGATTATTGGTGTTATGGCAATAATATATCTATAGATAATAATTATTTTTGTTCGTAAGCCTCACATTTTCATCGAAAACGCTACTTATTGTGATGGAATTCACGTGAAACTTTCACGAGAGGAATACTGCATGTATTTACTCACTTGTATTGTACTGGAGCGTCATGTTTTTTGATTGATCTGTTTATTTATCGTGATGTTTTCGTGAGATATCTCTCGTAGTATATAGCAATGCTCTTTTTCATTAGTTTTATGTTTTATTAAATCATTTTTGTGGGGTCATTTGTCGCGTAGACGCCCCGTCATTTAAAAAGTTCACATGGCAAGACTCAGTTAGATGTTCATCTTCCTCGCTAACACCATTTTAACATCGGAGACCATTTTTGCTAACGGACAAATTTTGTGTGATTAAAAACGGGGAACAACTAAATGAATTATAACTATACAAAAACAAACAAAAGTCTATTATGAAACGACTATTAGAATCTCTATAGCACCACATACACTGCTATTGGAATGAATATGGGAGCAATATACATTGACTTTGAAAACAACCGAAGGAGGAGGACAAGGAAAAGAATTCGAATTATTCTTATAGCAAATGAAGGAAGTTTGTTGCTTAATTTGAATAAAATATCCTTAGTAACAACAGTTTGATGAGAGAAAACCATAGTATTCTTAGCTTTTCATATTTCATATAAAGCCACACGAAAGAAAATCTGCAATACCAATTTTCTTTATCTTGACCAAAACATTGAAAGATAAGTTTCTATTAAACCAGTTGTGCGCATAGCCATATTCCTTCATGATATCACAATCCCCCAACATATACATTATAGACTTAGAAGAATCAATGCAGCTAGGACAAAGATCATTACTGGACATATGCTTCTAGCTAGCCTTTCATCAAGACTGCTTCTTTTTCCATCCTATGAGTTTCTCGCGCGCCCTATGCAGTTTGGATTATAAAATCCGAACGACATAAACACCCCATAAAAACCTCTAAAATCATGTTGAAACATTTCGGATTTTAAAATCCGAATAGGGCGCGTGAGAAACTATAAGTTGGGAAAAGTAATGGTCTTTCATCTATAGTTAGAAGCCTACTATGAACAAGTGTCCAAAGGAAGGCTCTATAACAATTGAGGCATGGCCACTTCCACGCCTTATCAAATAAAGGATATGCACGTCATGGGGAGCCGTACTCTTGAATAAAATAGCATGAGTGGATTTCATTGTAAAACTACCATCCGAGGAAGGTTGCTTTCGAGTTCCACTTGAGTGATTTTGGTGATGTTGGTGACTTTTGATGAGAGAGAATGATAGATGAATGATTGGTTAGAAGAAAGATAGAGACAATCACCAAAATTTAAAGTCACATAAGTATTTTCCCTTGCTTTGATATGAAATTCGGGAAGCCAAGACTACGAGGCTTAACATAAGCAGTCATGTAACAAATAAAATCCGGAAATAAAGCACACTAACTGGGATGGTATTGCTAATAACTTCAGCAGTGCAACTAATGCTTTTAAGCCAAGAATTTTTCCAGAATTTTGTATCTAGAACATCAAAAACTATCCAAGTGCATTTAGCCTCATCCCAGGCATTCATTATGGCTCTCCAAATGCTAGTAGAAGAAGTTTTATGATTAAACACTGGAATAGTACAAGTGCCACAACTTATAACAGGCCAGTTTCATTATGTACGCCTTATTAAGGATCCTTAGGTTCTTAAAGCAATTATAATTCCATTTATAAGTGATCACCGGGTACAAATGTTTTACCAACAACCTTGAACTAGGGCCTCATTCCTTTATTCTATTTATTTTCCATCAAAAACAGATAAACGGTGTCAAAGTGAACTAACGTGAGTTAACTCACGCAGGGGCATTTTCGGAAGTTTGATTGGGAATGAGCAAAACGAGTTGGGAGAATAGCAGAATTCCTAGGATTATGAACCTTTTGGGTTTCATTTGGGAATTAAAATAAAATTGTGTAAAACTATGTGGGCAAAGGATCAAAAGAATAGATCCACATTTGTACTAAAATATAGATAGATTTAAAACTCATGGTTATTTGCACACCATACTCCACCAAATGTATACAAGACATGTATGATGTTTAGATACAAAACAGTGTCCATGTGATCGCAAATATCCATCATCCTACAAAAGTTTTAGATGCAAAACAGTGTCCATGTTATTCCAGCTTATCTGGGATCCATGACAATGGTGTGTTTCGGAAGTGTTGGTTTCATAACACTTACAATTACGGCTAAAGAAATAAATCACTTCATATTGCTAGAATTTACATAAATAAATGAATTTAAAACTATAGTGCCCCCTGTAAAAAAATGATACGTGACCATGTGAGGAGGGAAAGTAAACAATAGACTTTTGTTAAGCTTTATATATGCAGTTAATTTCAAAATTCACAATTGAGTTTCAAACCACATGCCAACGGTTCCGGACATTTTACAGCACAGGAACAGGATTTTAATTCCAAATGATCATCATGCAATCTAGCCTTATAAAACGGGCATCATCCTAGTGTAAAATATCCAAGCATCCTGCAAAGCGTGTGAGTTTGCATAAGTGAATTGTAAACATCAAACACAATTTATTATTTCACTACGTGGTATCCAGTGAACTTGATCAAAGATTACAAAATACTAGTCATTAGTTAATATCAACAGAGATGAATCAACAGATGTATTCAGTGGCTACATAACTTCAATATGAAACTTACCAGCTTAACCATGATTATCAGGAAAAAAGGGGAATAGAGAAGGGTGAAAACAGTGCCTTTTTTATAGTTTGATTAATCTTCAATCTTACCTTGTGCATGAGCCTATCAAATTGTATATATGAAGTACTGGCACACACTGTAGAAGAAAGGCGTCTCCGATGTGTGACACCAACACGATACTGACACATGTGGTTACATTCAATCACTTCCCTTTTCTTAAATTATTGCAAGTGTCTACATGTCAGTGTCAGTATAGTGTCTGATGTCCGTAACTGTGTCAGTGCTTTATAGAATTGTATACACACGAAATCAAATTTGATGCAGTCAGTTTTTTTAACACAGTCAGTTTTATTTCATAGTTCCAAAAATACTGATGTTAAATCACGACCGTCTGACCATGATCAGATGGCCAAGAACGCATGACTGCGTGAACGCGGCAAATTGCCGACTGTAGTCGATCTCGGTCCGCATACACACATATGCCAATATCATTGCAGACAGGTTCTAAGATTTTTTGTCACTACTATAGGCATTCACTTCAGTCATGTCAAAGCAAAAAGTGAATGGATTATGGAATCATTTACCTAATAAGGTAGTATATGAATATGAAGGCAAGTGTGAAATAACCCACAAGTGAGCATGTTTTCCTTGTTGATTTCTTCTCAAAAACCTACAAAATTCAGTTTCTATACACCAAGTCATTTTCCGATATTGTGGTAAGTAAAAGCATATAAAATGAGGCACAATGAGAAGTAAAAAACATTACCTTCTTGAATCGATCCATGGTTCCCAACATCATACCCCTTGATCCATCCATTTTGTTACCCTAATGAATTCACAGTGGAATCTAATTATTAGAATAGAGAGAAGACAGTTTTTCAGAAAAACAGACAGTATGTAATTTACATACCACCCGATCGAGCATACTGTTATGACTCTCAACCTCCTCATGTATATCACCTGTTAACTGTTGATCAAGTAAATATTAAAAGTCAATAAATAAGGCTTATTCCTTTTAATGATTGCATTGATAAAATAGTAAATAAGTAATTAGAAAACTATGCTCTGTAAACCAATAGGCTACATAATTTCTGATATATGTTAAATTTAGTTATTGACCGATGTTTCATATTTCTTATGCACATGTACACATTTGTATTAACAAATACTAGTAGCATGCCAGTTGCGACATGGAAAGATATTTTCATTTAAGATAAGATATCAACAGCAAATAGAAATTATAAACCATGTCCACATACAATCTTGATAAACAAATTACAAACATTTTCAGACCTGCAACAAACATGAATTCTCAAAGCCTTTTGATGGCCTTTTATCTACAAATACATTGATGCGAGTTAAAAAGAAAAAATAACGCATTTGTTTTTAGAATACAGCAAAATATTTGTTGTTAAAAAAGAAATACAGAAAATTATAAATAGGGTAAACAATTTCTTAATATTAAGTGATCCAAAACAAAATTCAAATTAAAAAAATGAAAAACTAACGCATATGTTTGTAGAATAAATAAACCAAATTAGAAACAGTCAAACAGAGCGAACAATTTCTTACCAATATTTCAGCAAGTGATCCGAAACAAAATTTCATTAATCATAAACAAGTTAAACAACATACATGCACAATGTATAACCAACTTTACACAACAATAGGATCACAAAAAATAATAATTTCTTACCAATATTTCCACAAATGATCCAAAACAAAATTTCACTAATTATAAACAAGTTAAACAACATACATGCACAATGTTTAACCAACTTCAATGCACAAAAGTGTAGATTTAATGATTACGAATTCATACAGCCAGATGTTAAGATAAGAAATTAATCGATACATACAAGAGAAATAGTAACTAAATAAAAAAAATTTACTTGCTTTAGAAAAGGAACTTACTCGCTTTAGAAAAGAAACTCTGTCATGCAGAGTGTCTATGGCATTATCATTATCATGCTCATTTATTTCAGATGAGTAAGAAGAAGAAGCTCTTAAACCACCCTCCTCCAGACTATCAATACCATCTAAAAGTGATGATCTGGATGACCGGTTATCTCTGTTTTTGAAAATCAAACAGCTTAATAGTTGATATACAAGGAATCCGTTTTTAGCAAAAAATAACTAGAAAAAACAAAACGAAGCTTTCTAACCGATGTGACAAAGACAAGTGATAAGTAATAAAAATTAGTAGTAAACTTTTAACTCAAGTTGGTTCTCAATGGTTTGAATTCCAAATATTCAATCATGCTCATGGTGGCTTGAATTAAAAAACCAAAATGAATTATTAATGATAATGTAAACTAGATTGACAACTTCCTGAATAAATTGAAAATGATGATAATATTCATCAGAAAAAGTTTGAATCAAAATGAATTCTGGATTTGCAACTGCAGATTTAACAAGAAAAAATTAAGATGCAGTAGCAGTACTACAACAGTCCTCTTGTCGTGAAGTAAAATGTATTTAATAAAAAATAAACTCTCACATTAGACTCATGATAGGGCTGAAAGTTGGGAAATAAAATGTTTTACATGCCATATGATAGCATACAACAAGTTCGCACACAATTTTCTATAACCCAATTTGACAGAACTAAACCAATGAATTTTCCTCTACTGATTCCCCCCAGATAGTAGATTCTACAGATTCCGTTTCTGCATGTGTCAAGACAAACCAAGTTTGCAGAAAACATACCAGCGACAATTTGAAATTGAAATAACTCAATTCATAAGGTATAAAACCAAGACATAAAAATGAACAGAAAAGTATCTAATAAGAAATTTGACCTCAAATGTTTATCCTGATTTTCAATTTAAAACTATTTTTTTATCTAATCATTTAATACATCTAGAGTAAAAATCGACTCACAAATGATGATACAGGGCAACAAGTTCATGATTTTAGATGATTTAAAAACTGAACAACAAGGAACTATGGAAATTAACATCAAGACTTAAAAAAAACTTCCATCACAACTGCAAGCTCTCAGCTCTCGAATTAAATAAAAAACCACATTTTTATTCCCTGGTGTACTTTTAATATCCTTTATAGAAAACTTGTATAGTGGTATCTACTATCCGAAAAGGTATATAGTAATAGTAAGTAATAACATAGATAGCCTCAAGGCCATGGAACATTCATAAGACAACAAAATACAATTTAAACAAACATTAAACAAATGAGGAGGATTTCACTTTTTAGAAGAAGAAAAAAAATTCCTTCTCTTCTTTGAACACAAATACCTCCAAGTTTCAAAAACTTGTTATGTCACCCTATTTAAGTCTTCACTGTTTTTATCAAAAACAGTAAAACAAGCACTAACCAGTTGGAAAGTATTTCATACCATTCGCCCATAATAAAATCATCCATTTTTCATCATACCTTCTCAAATTTAAGAACTGAATCACAGTATCAAATTACAAAATACGTGAGGTTTGGACTCAAAATAGATTTTATTTATTAATTTATTTTATGTTCAAATCAGCTAATGATCAAAATCTCACAATGAAAAACCAATATGGGTTGGGTCTAGCAAAAGGGGCTAGACTCCTACAGCTTGGCGAACCAAGGTTCGAATTCCAACTGGGATAGGCCCACATTTAGTGTCTGACACGCCTCGAATAGGATTATCTACAAGGGAGTTCGGATTTGCTCCATCTATCAAGCTCCATTTACGGTCCATTATGAGAGATAGGCACAAGTGATAGATTAGTGAAACCCATTTTAAGAAGTGGACCCCACTAATGGATCCCACTAATATCCCCCTTGTGTCTATCTCTCTCATAAATGGACAGTAAATGAAGTAAATCCGGACTCCTCCAGTGAAGGGAACATATAGTAAACCAAAAAAAAATCTTGCAGCGAAAAAATATATATCAATTTATCTTATCCCTTCTCCCTAAAAATCAATTATTCAAAAAAACATGCATCTCACTGTAATCTTGATTGTAAGTTGGTTCAAATACCAAATAAGATTTAATATGATCCTCTTCAACTTCTTTTCACCATTGATACTGAATAACGCACATAAATTCACGGAATTAGTTACTCCAACCAACGAATTGAACTGTGAATCAGCAGTGTCTATGGTTCAGTTATTTGAGTTGTTACATCATTGTTTCATTTTGGTCATTGTCTATGGTTTACTTTTTATTTGCTGGTTTACTTTTATGCTCAAATACGCTTATGATCAAAATCTCGCAGTGAAAAACCAATGGGGGTTGGATCTAGCAAAAGGGGCTAGACTCCTACAGCTTGGCGAACCAAGGTTCAAATTCCAGCTAGGAGAGGCACCACATTTAGTGTCTGATACACCTCGAATAGGATTGCCTACAAGGGATTTTGGATTTGCTCCATTTATGGTCCATTCATGAGAGATAGACACAAGTGAAAGATTAGAGGGACCCATTTTAATAAGTGGACCCCACTAATGGGTCCCACTAATCTCCCCCTTGTGTCTATCTCTCTCATAAATGCACAGTAAATGAAGTAAACCCGGACTCCTCCGGTGGAAGGAACCTATGGTAAACGGAAAAAAAAATCTCGCAGTGAAAAAATACATATCAATTTATCCCTTCTCAATCAATCATTCAAAAAAACATACATCTCACTGAAATTTTGATTGAAAGTTCGTTTGAATACCAAACAAGATTTAATATGATCCTCTTCAACTTCGTTTCACGATTCATACTGAATAACGCACATGGGTTCACGGAATTAATCATTCCAACCAATGTTTAAAAACCAAACCAAACAATTCGAAGAGTTGAACTTTGAATCAGCATTGCCTAGGGTTAATTGTTTGAGTTGTTACATCACTATTTCATTTTGGTCAATGTCCAATTCGGTTCTTAAAACATCGCTACAGAAACAGCTCGTTTGGAATGACTTATTTAAGCTTATCTACCGGCACAAGCACAATCCAATCACTAAGAACAACCTAACCACTAAAGGCCTGTTTGGATTGGCTTATTTAAGCTTATCTACCGGCATAAGTATGTGTGAGACTATTTGGGAGAAGTTATGAAAACCAAAATGAGTTATTAATGATAATGAAAATAAGATTGACAACTTCCTGAATAAATTGAAAACAATGATAATATTCATCAGAAGAAGTTTGAATCAAAAAGAATTCTGGATTGGCACCCGCAGATTTAAGAAGAAAAAATTAAGATGCAGTAGCAGTACTACAACAGTGCTCTTGTCATGAAGTAAAATGTATTTAATAAAAAAGAAACTCTCACATTAGACTCATGATAGGGCTGGAAGTTAGGAAATAAAATGCTTTACATGCCATATAATAGCATACAACAAGTTCGCACACAATTTTCTATAACCCGATTTGACAGAACTAAACCAATGAATTTTCCTCTACTGATTCCCCCCAGATAATAGATTCTACAGATTCCGTTTCTACATGTGTCAAGACAAACCAAGTTTGCAGAAAACATAACAGCGACAATTTGAAATTGACATAAATCAATGCATAAGGTATAAAATCAAGACATAAAAATGAACAGGAAAGTATCTAATGAGAAATTTGACCTCAAATGTTTATCCTGATTTTCCATTTAAAACTATTTTTTATCTAATCGTTTAATACATCTAGAGTAAAAATCGACTCACAAATGATGATACAGGGCAACAAGTTCATGATTTTAGATGATTTAAAAACTGAACAACAAGGAACTATGGAAATTAACATCAAGACTTAAAAAAAAACTTCCATCACAACTGCAAGCTCTCGACTCTTGTATTAAATCAAAAACCACATTTTTATTTCCTGGTTTATTATTAATATCCTTTATAGAAAACCTGTATTGTGGTATCAACTATCTTCTGAAAAGGTATATAGTAAGTAATAATAACGTGGATAGCCTCAAGGCCATTGAACATTCATAAGAAGACAACCAAAAACAATTTAAGCAAACATTAAACAAGTGAGGAGGATTTCACTTTTCAGAAAAAAATATCCTTCTCTTCTTTGAACACAAATACCTCCGAGTTTAAAAAACTTGTCATGTCACCCTATTAAAGTCTTCACTACTTTTTTCTAAAAAACAGTAAAACAGGCACTAACCAGTTGGCAAGTATTTCATACCATTCCCCCACGATAAAATCATCCATTTTTCCTAATACCTTCTCAAATTTAAGAACTGAATCACAGTATCAAATTACAAAATATGTGAGGTTTGGACTCAAAATAGATTTTATTAATTCATTGTATGTTCAAAATCTCAAAGTGAAAAACCAACGGGGGTTGCGTCTAGCAAAAGGGGCTAGACTCCTATAGCTTGGCAAACCTAGGTTCGCATTCCAGCAGGAAGAGGCACCGCATTTAGTGTCTGACACACCTCAAATAGGATTACCTACAAGGGAGTTTGGATTTGCTCTATCTATCAAGCTTCATTTACAGTCCATTTATGAGATAGACACAAGTGATAGATTAGTGGAACCCATTTTAATAAGTGGACCCTACTAATGGTTCCCTCTAATCTCCCCGTTGTGTCTATCTCTCTTATAAATGGACAATAATGTATGTTTGGTTCCACTTGTAGATTGACCAGAATTGATTTTGGATGTGTAGAATTGATTCTGAGATGTTTAGTTGTTGTCAAGTAGAATTGATTCTGCCTCCAGAATTGCTTAAACATGGAGCTAAGATTTGTAGCTTTTGATTCTAGAATTGATTTTCACACACAAATGTATCCAAACACAAATCACATTTAGTCAGAATTACTTTTAATCAAAATCAATTCTATCAAAATCAATTCTCTCCACCACATAACCAAACACACGCGAAGTAAATCCAGACTCCTCCAGTGGAGGGAACCTATGGTAAGCCAAAAAATATATTCTCGCAGCGAAAAAATACATATCAATTTATCCCTTCTCCCTAAAAATCAATCATTCAAAAAAACATGCATCTCACTGAAATCTTGATTGTATGTTGGTTCAAATACCAAACAAGATTTAATATGATCCTCTTCAACTTCTTTTCACCATTCATACTGAATAATGCACACAGATTCACGGAATTAGTTACTTCAATTCGGTTGAACTAGTTGAACTGTGAATCAGCATTGTCTACGGTTAAGTTATTTGAGTTGTTACATCACTGTTTCATTTTGGTCAATGTCCAATTAGGTTCTAAAAACATCACTACGGCTCGTTTGGAATGACTTATTTAAGCTTATCTACCGGCACAAGCACAATCCAATCACTGAGAACAAACCAAACACTAAAGGCCTGTTTGGATTAGCTTATTTAAGATTATCTACCGGCATAACCATGTGTGAGAGAATTTATGAAAACAGCTTATGACATGTTCATTTTCATAAGTTCTTTAAACGCAGCTTATTAGAATAAGCGCTTAAATTTAAATGAAATGAAAGCAAAATGGCGAAGATCGTGCATTGGAATTGCAGAAATATATAAGCGGAAATTAAAATGGAGAGGAAGAAGAGAAGAGATTAACGAACCTTCTATAATTCATTGATGATTAGTGAAATAAAAGGAGCGATCTTATTGAGAATGAAAAAACAATGTGAAAAATGTTGATTGAATGTTTAGAAATGATGACAAGGTTTCTTTTCGTTTGAGATCTAATCAATGAATTGAATTCATCAGAGAAGAAGAAAGAACAGGTATAAGGTGTCGTATAACTTTTTTTTTAAAAATAAAACGGTGTCGTGTAAGTTACAAAACGATTCCAAAAAAATAAAATAAAAATAAGGAATACATGGATAAAGTGTATGTTGTCGTGTATCCCATCCTATATCCAAAAGAAACATTGTTAGTGTTATACTATATCGATTCAAAAAAGAAGCACTATATCCAAAAGAGAACACATTAGTACTCAAGAGTTAAGTTATTTTAGTTAACATTAATTGGGGAAATATCGGGACAGGTATCAGTGCAGGATAATTATTGAATACTCTCCTGATACGTATCGGGAAATATTGGATAATTATTTTTTAAAAAGTAAAATTTAATCTTCGGATACTCTTCTGATACGTATCAGGAAGGCAAGAAGTATCAGACAAGTATCAGTGCAAGATACACATGAGATACGATACATCATCCATTTTGAAGTATCGGAGCTTCATAGATCTTACACTGATGATGCTCTTTTTGATATATATTGTGTATGTAATTGACTAAACATCACTCTCTTAATCGTCAAGATTATTTATATTTATGTTGATATGTTATTTTTGTTTGTTAATATATTTGCATATTAAAAAAAATGGTTATAATTATATTGTATATTTAATTATATAATTTTTTTATTAACGTCCTCAGCCGTATCGTATCTTGATTTTTGAAATTTTTCCATATCGGTACAGTATCGTATTTGTATCGTATCTCGTATCCGGGCTTCACAGGTCAAGATCCTCTCTATTTTTTATCTTCTCCATTTCTTTCATTTGTAAAGATAAAAATTTAAAAAAAAAATTAACCATGGTAAAACTCATTTGTTTTTATATTTTTCATAATGACAATCTTCCTTTATTTTTATAAATGGAGTGTTTGAACTCCAAATGGAAATATAAGTAAATATTGTAGTTTTTTTTAAGAAAGTAATATTGTAGTTGAAAATTGATGTATTTGAACTAAATTTTTAACCATATACATTGACTTTTTAACTATGGTTTTTGCTTATATTTTATTTCGGACGGAGTAAATCATTTTTACACATTAGTATAATTGCAGTAAATTAATATTATTAAGTAAAACCTCTTATTGATCAATTTCTACTTAATGCATGTGTAAAATTAATTTGCTCTTCAATGCATCTCTATTTACAATGAACTTATGATAATCGATGACTATCAAAATTAACCTTGCTAATTTTTTGACACTTTTCTTTTTATGTTTTCTTTTAAAATATATTCTTACACATTTTGATTGTTTTTAATAAACAATAAGTTAGTTTTCCTTTACAGACTTTGTCTTCTTGTTGTATGCCACTTCATTATTTTCATGTTATTCTTTACAAATGAGTGACTAAATAGTGTCGTTAGAATGCACAGTACATACACGTGACAATCGGTTTACTAATTGTTCTTTTATGAACAAGGGGGTTTACCTCCAGAGCGGGGGGTGTCATTCATTCAATGGTGACCGTATACTCCGCAACTCGTTGTGTTTCACCTTCTTGCTCCTCTCTAGAGTGTGGCAGATTGTCTACAAAAGACACTTCAAAGCTCAAGTCAGACGAGATGTCAACTGGTAGCAGACGGAATCGATATGTATATGAGTGATAGCAACAAAGTGAAGTGTACATAAATTGGAGTAATGGATGAGATAGTTGATCATACCTAAGGGACAAGGCCCCCTAATTGTAGTGGTTGATCTAATAGTAGACACCTTGTTAGTTGCAATCTTTTCTTCTTAGCTTTAAAAATGGTCTGTTATGAAGTTTATCCAAATATTGGAGCAATTAACCGACCATATAGGTGAGGAAGCCTATTTGACTCAAGTGAGTCCACCATAAGTAGGAACGACTCAAGTAAATCTGGGTGTATCTGCCTTTGAAGTAGATGTGCGCATCTATCCGGTTCATGTGAGGTTCTTGTATGTAGCAATGACTTGGTAGCTATTTATATTTTGGTTATGAAGTGAGACAACGAAGCACATACATGTTATCCAGATAAAACTAGGTGATTTTGTTGTCTTGTTGAGGTCGTTGACATGTCTCCTACGTCGTTCAAATGTACTTGATCTGGACGAGGTTGTTGTGGAGGAGGTTGACTCATGTATGATGTCACGTGTTCTATCGAGGTGGGTACCTCAATGGATCTTGGCATGTCTCGCTTCTACAGGATATTGACGTTGGACTTCCTAATGGATGATAGGATGGGCCTTGTAGGCTCATGCTTGTATACTAGCTCCTAGACCTTTGGTCACATAGTCGGCAATTGGTCTAAAAATATTAAAGTGGAAAGTTTTGAATTTTATTTGATGTAGGTAGATTTTAAAATTTTGACGATGTCGCTTCGCCACAAACCCGATATAATGTACCTATCAACTTAATCATCAAAATTCTCCAAATTAATTATCAAAACAATAAAATGTACATATCAAATTTAAATTATAAAATTACTTTACCTCAACAAAAAAAAAATCAAACGCACCCAAATGTAGATTTTGATACGACCGATAACATTATAAGTGAGGTTGTCATAGTCAAGAGCATTGTTCAACGGGTCTTTCAGTTTGCTCAAATGTCTATCAGATTTATCATATCGTAACTCCTGATTGCATAAAACATATGAAGAGTTACGACTCAATCGTTGTTTATTGAATCAGTTTGTAACTTTTAATCAACTTATTTAAGAGGTTGACCAATCCATTGAATGTATGGAGCAATCTTTCATAGTTAAAGTAGGCTCAAGTCCCAGCCACCTAGACAAAAACTTTGGGTAAAAAACAATACTATAGTTTTGATATTTTAAAAAGGTCTCCGAGCATCAAATAAACCTTAAGTTTATTAACTTAATTATCACACTTTTGGTCTATCTGCTTTGACATATGTGCAATTTTAATCTTACAAGCTTTTTTGGGCAATTTTGATCTCTTTAAATGAGTTCCTCTAGAGATTAAAATCTAGGTTGGGCAAGAGATTAGAAGATGGAAGAGACAGGACGAAACATTAGAAATTGAGAAACCAGATGAATAATGTTATTAATCAGATTAAGCACATGCAAGAAGATGAATTTGGGCTGTTGAGAAAAAAATGGGGAGCGGGACAAGGAGAAAGATGGACAATTTGAAAGAAAATAGTAGAGAAAAGATACCTTATATATGTACCGTACACTTACAGAAAAGTTCCCCGCGCATGGTACAATATATGACCTGCTCGCACACCCTAGAACGCGCCAAACGCAAGCTATTAACCAAGTTATTAGTCACCATTTTGTTTTACAATAAAAAGGTTTTGTTATCTATCAAATACTTGGTGTGGTGTTTCGGAGATCAAGTGAGCCATAAGAAATCGTTTACATCTAAGTTTTGACTAGGAAATAGAGCTTCAAGAGTAGAGTTAGTCGGACTTGAATTCAGTGGTGTAGAGTTTGAAGGTAATTTTACATTGTAACATATCTCTTCCATTGATTTAAGATCTCAATTTCACACAATAAAACAATCTTGACCATGTATTTTGATCGGACGACCGACAACTTTGTAATTGTATCACACAATTACAACAGGAAA
>Ga0315913_1003378_pt1 | contig 19144 bp, 7 predicted proteins | sample MpolsnodulesMG_FD_207736 | JGI IMG/M metagenome (GOLD analysis project Ga0315913, IMG submission 207736) | Medicago polymorpha root nodule microbial communities from Los Angeles, California, United States - small nodules | ecosystem: Host-associated > Plants > Roots > Nodule | place: USA... | reverse complement strand
AAAAAAAATGCAAGTCACAGGTATGAATATTTCGACGATCATGTTTGGCAAACAAGAAATAATATGGACCTGTCATGGCAGAACATAAAAGAGTTCAGGACAAGATTCAAAAAATAAATAAAAAAATAAAAGAGTTTGGGAGAGTATCACAAAATCTCAAGAGTTTGTGTGAGATTGTTGGATGAGTCTATTTTAACTAAAAAATCTCACACAATCCATTCCACAAATGAATCCATTAAAATGTCTCTAATTTTCAATACCAGAGACATTTTATAAGTTGCTAGAAATCTCAATTGAATACCAACGGATTTCGTTGTCTTATAAAAAAGTCTTGATTGTCTTGATTGAATACCACAAGATTTATTTAGATTTTATAAAAGTCTTGATTGAATACAACCAAACTTTTTTATCATAAAAAAATCTATCAAAATCCTTTGAAACCACGATCCAATACACCCGTTTGTGAGTTCCTCCAACAAATAAATAAAATATGACGGCTTTATGATGCTAACATGGTATGCTACGTCTATCCATTAAAACCAACATACAATATATATGCATACATAAAAAGATTGATGAGTATTCAACTACTAATCTCTGTCAAGAAAAAAAAAAACAATACTGATCACACAGCATTCAAACAAATTTAAAAGACACGAATTAAAAGCGAAAAAATTAACCAAAAATAAAAGAAAACGAAGTAGCACAATCGCGATCAGTCTTCACGAGGTTCATGTATTGCTAACCAAATAATCACAATTTAAGAGAGATAAAACCTGATTTTGTCAAGATTGTTGATTTTGAGGATATGTTTGTGGATCTTGAGGTCGGGTGACTAGCGATGTTAGTTTTATAATCACCGACCACCGTCTTTTCAAGATCGTCCGGAGGTTTTTTTTATGTTTTTGAGTGTGGTCTAGGTTAGTTTCACCGAGGTTTTCAGAGAGGACGCCAACTGTACTTGCAAGAGTACAATAATAGAATCTAGGTTTAGACTGTTTATGAGATGCCTTGAGAGGGCTCCCAAGGGTGGTATTTATATCCTCTTTGTGTGCTTATTTTAGCGTGACTTCAGCCCCAAGGAAGCTAGGCTTTTGGTCTTTTAGGCGGTTTCTAGAGGTTTCTAGAAGCTAAGAAATGCGGCACCCTAGGAAGGGTACGCCTAGGCCTTAGGAGCCCTTCTAGAGGGCGTGTGAGCCTTTCTAGAGGGCTTTTAAGCCTTTAGGAATATTATGACGGTCCAATTATATATATTTCATTTATTTTTATTTTCTTAGTTCATTATTTGTTCAACAATTTAAAAAAAATTAATTATAAAGATTGTATGAACATCGTAGCCAAGTCCGTCCTTGGGAAAGAGCAACGAGTTCTATGAAGTTAGGCCTCCAATTTATGGGGGCCTCAAATATTTGTAGGGATAAGGGTATGACTGTTGGGGTGTAGGATAACAAAAATAACACTTTTACTTACAACAAAATCTGTTACTAAGTGTAATTTTTTTCGTATGAGTGTCTATTTGTCTATAGGTAAGTGTAAAAATCATGTTTGAACGCTCATATATTTAACTACAGCTTAATTATTTATCACTATAAATGGTGCTGTTTTTTTTTTCAATTCTTTTTAACGAAAATTGTTAAGATTACAACCGGGCCTCTCAATTGTCGGGAACGACCCTCATTGTAGCCCTATCCTTTTAACTGTTATAGAGAGGGAAATAAAGAAAGAGAGAGGGAGAGAGAGGGAGAGAGAGAGAGAGAGAGAGAGAGGGAGAGAGAGAGAGAGTTGACAACCAAACAAATGTCAAGTCACACTTGCTCTGTCCAATAAGCAAGAATGTCAAGTCACACTAGCCACACACACACATTTGACAACCAAACAAATGTCAAGTAACATTTGCAGGTTGAAATTGATGATAAGTGGATGTGGCAGTTGAACTCAAACGATGTTAACTCTGTCCACGATGCTTACCTTTTTCTCACTAGCTCGCAAGTGTGACATCCTTCTGCAGTTTCAAATTTGTTTTGGCGTGAGCATGTTCCTTTAAAAGTTTCAGTTTTCGTTTGGCGTCTTATTCGTAACAGATTTCCTGCTAAAGATACCTTGGCCAGGCGTGGTGTTATGACTAATGACGATCAGCTTTGTGTGAGTGGGTGTTGTGAGCTAGAAACGACAGACCATTTGTTCCTAAATTGTAATTATTTTGGCTCTCTTTGGAATTTGGTTCGTGATTTGTTGGGTTTCTTATCAGTTGACCCTCGTTCTATTACGGAACACTTTGTTTAGTATGCTCATTTGACAGGTGGCTCTAAAATGCGGCACTCTTTTATGCACTTAATTTCGTTTAATTTTGTTTGGGTAATTTGGAATGAAAGAAATGACAGAATTTTTATTCATAAGGAAAAGACTATGTCTTAGTAGCTAGATATGGTTAAGCATGTTTCTCTTTGAAGGCTGAAGACAAAGGTTGCTAGCTTAGTTGTAGGCTATTATGGCAAGTGGCAGCGTCTTTTGATTGTTTGAGTGCTTGATAATTTTACCTTGAATTGTGTTGTTTTGTATTGAACTTTAAAGCTTCTTTTTGACACACCTTATGCTAAGGAGAATAATTGTTAGTTTTTAATTTCACTAGACCATCGACACGTGCGATGCACGGGTCATATCAACTATAATATATAAGAATGAAGTATATCACATTATAGATTTGACCCGTAATTGAAATTAAAATACCTCTAGTGTTTTGTAAAAAAATGGAAGATTTAAAAAGTCAATTAAAAATGTGATTTTCCTATTAACATGGTAAAATTGGTTGTTTACAAAAATATTAATTTAAAATTTAGGCTTAATAAGGTCTAAGAATGCATTTTTTTTAAAAGGGAATTTTTTTAGGGATTCAAAGGGAACTTATAGTTACAAAATGTGGAGCATATTACATCTATTTAACATATAAATAATAAGGTTAAACTACAGTTTTGGCCCCCTAATAAAAAAAATGAAAATTTTCCCCCCCTAAGATTTAGCACCTTTGCAATATTGACCTTTTGGCCAATTTTGACCGAGTTAATGCCTAAGTGGCATGTCATGTGTGTAATTACTAAATTAAAAAATCTACATAATCATTTTCGAAATTAAATAAATTAAAAAATTAAAAAAAATAGAAAAGGGAAAGAAAAAAAGTTAATTCATCTTCAACCCCCACAAAATTCATCCAAACCCAGAAAAATCATCAACACTGAAAATTCTTTCTCATAATTCTTCTTCCCGTTTTTTCCATCACCATCATTCTTCAAACCACCACCACCACTTTCATCTCAGAAACTCCTTTAAAGGCATAATTAACATTAAACACAAGATTCATAATTCCAATAACCATCGTAGCCAAATATTATACTGTAAATTCTGTAATCAGTCTCTTAGATTTCCCCTAAACAAAAACAGACCAATTATGCAAACATCCTAGACTTTGAAGATGAAGCAAGTAAGATCAAATCCAATTCCAACTCAACAATTTTAAAATGTGGAGCATATTGAATACAACCGATTTTAAAATCATTAGTTATCTTTTTTTTTTTGTTGTGCGATGCACGAGTTTTGTAGAATTTCGTATATAAATATCATATTGATTATACATTCAATGTTATGCTATAAACGACTGCAAAAAGCAACAAAAAAATGCAAAAATTACACCAATTTAAGCTATTAACTTTATTTTCTTACCAAATAATATTATCAGGTTGTCTTATAATCTAGTTAACGGTTTTTGCAAATAAAAAATCAGAATAAATAACTTCACGTAATATAATATATGAGAAACAAAGAGGCCGGCAAAATTACACTAAAAAGTGAAGTTTCTAATGATAAAATGATCATCTGAATCATTTAAATTATCAACAATTTTAAAAATGCAATTTTAATACCATAACACTTAGTAAGCACACACCGAGAAATTGATCCTAACCGCAAGGACCGTTAAATCTATAAAAATAAAAAGGAAAAGGAACTGCTAAGAAATATGAAAAGGAACTTTTATGTGGTAAACGACATAAAATAATAATAAAAAAAAATAAAAAAAAAAGAATGACCATCAAGAAAGAAACTAAATAACTTCAAGTAATATAATATATGAGAAATAAAGAGGCGGACAAAATTACACTAAAAAGTGAAGTTTCTAATGATAAAATTATCATCTGAATCATTTAAATTATCAACAATTTTAAAAATGCAACTTTAATACTGTAACACTTAGTAAGCATACACCAATAAACTGATCCTAACTGCAAGGGCTGTTAAATCTATAAAAAGGAAAAGAAACTGCTAAGAAATATGAAAAGGAACTTTTATGTGGTAAACTACATAAAATAATAATAATAATAATAATAATAATAATAATAATAATAATAATAATAATAATAATAATAATAATTTTGTCAAAATAATAATAATAATAATAATAATAATAATAATAATAATAATAATGAAAAAGAATGACCACCAAGAAAGTAACCGTTAATAATGAAAAGAAATTGCTATTAGAAAAGGAATCGCTAGGGCATTTGTGGCTTTAAAAAAAATGCTTTAGTACGATATAACAATTTTGGAAGCAACAATTTTTCAATCAAAATGGAAGTGGTTTAGTGGTGAAGGTTGTAATGTATTGTCAAATGGTACCCAGTTCGATTCCTTGAAAAAAAAAATTCATAAAAAGGTTTAGGAGTTTTAATTGCATGGAGAAAGGAGGAAAATTTTTAGGTTAAAATTAGGGTTAAGTATAACTTGATCGGTTAAAATTTATAAATAAGAGATTCCATTTTTTATTGTTAAAATAATTATGAGTTTGCCCACTCATTAATACTCATTATTTCACCAAGACCTTGGTTAAATAGAGAATAGAATTTAATTATTTGAAAAATACTCATTATTTAATTCTACTCTTTCTACATTTTTTTTCATTTTGTGAGTGTGTCCAAATTGTATCCAAAATCCTTGTGACCAAGAGTTTCCCTCATTTCAATGGTCTTCATGGTTAATCTTGACTAAAGTGGGGCCGTGATTGATCTGAGGATTAATATTAGGGAAAATACATTGATATCCACTGAGATCGTTTAAAATGTCATTGACACCACCTCTGCTTTTTAAAGGATAAAACTTACGTCCATTTTCTTATGTTTGTATGGTTCTTCAAGTAAAATTCACTTTTTGTGAATATAAGCGTACTTGCAAAAAGTACAATAATCGTATTAGGGTTTGTATTATATTGGTCATGCCTTGAGAAGGCTCTCAAGGGTTGTATTTATAGTCCTCTATGGGTGTGATTCATGGTTACTTAGTCAATAAGTAACGAGGGTATTTATGTGTTTAGGGCACGTTCTAGATGCTTCTAGAAGCAGATGAAGGCGGCGCCTTGAGCCTCAGGACCCTTCTAAAGGGCGTTTGAGGCCTTTGTGAACATATTAACGGTCCAATAAGTTATAAGAAACTTTGAAAAAATTGTGAATAGTAAGGTTGTTGTTGTTCCTACTGCAAATTGAAGAGTGGAGCTTGGGATTGTTGTTGTTGATGATATATTTGGAACAATTAGTGTTTTGTCAAAGAATTCTACTCTGCATACGTCAAGTGATTATTGATTTGCAGTACAACACAATACAGTGGTGACAGTACCCATTTGAGAATCAAAGGAGAATGGAAAATGATTAATTGCAAAAAACACCTAAAGCAATGGGTATAAAATTATTGTCTGTTACTAGTTGAACTTGTTTTCTATGGAATTTACTTTAGTACGTTTTTGAGAAAATACATATTCACGTTATCAACACACGATGCTCAAACTCTGTAGTTTATAGTTTCTGAAAACCACGCACAGTGGAATATGTGGTGTTAACTTTACCATCACTATGTATTCTGTTCTTAGCCAAAGCAAACTGCACATCTCTCTCACTATTTACCCTCTTCAGCCAAAAAGCTTAAATCTCCCTTTTGAAACGAAAGAAGAAAAAGGAGACTCGTAAGAAGAAAAAAAAAATGTGAACATGTGTCTTGAGTAACAATATACATGCTATATACTTTTTATATACTGATGAATGATTTTGTTACTGTTATACACATTTTTGTTCCCTTTGGCTGTTTTGGGTGTTACAATTAGATACATACAGGCGCTTCTTTCCCATCACAAGGGAGTTGAATTTCATATCAGATCATCTTGATCTTCAAGGGACCGTTTTCGAGCTCGAAGATTAAGCTTAAGGCTTTCGGGTACAGGTGGTGTCCTCCCTCTGCGGAATAGAACTGCAAGAGCCCTCATTTTCTTGCAAAGATCAAATATCTGCAAGACATCATCCAAATATTTATTGTTTAATGTTTTCAAACAACAGAGATTAGAGGCAAAGTATAATTGTTTGGTTATTTTTACCGATGAGGCGTCTATCTCGGCAACACCCTCACAACCTCCTTGCAGCAAGTCACAATACTTAGCTGCCTCATTTTCATCTTCAAAGACCTGCACCAACATTGTCAAATTGTTAAATGATTAAATTTTGGAAAGCTCATATTACAATAAACCATGCAATATGTTGGTCGATAAAATCATTGTTTCATTTTACCAGGTTGTGGGTACTAGGGTACCATGAACAAACTTACAGCTTAGAGTTGTAGGTATACTAAGTAAAACTAATCGGGGAAGTTTATAAATTGCATCCTGGTTAGCATTTACCAAGCAATCAAATTCCAATTATGTTCAAACACAATAGAGACACTAAAATATGTCCTTTGATACTTTCTGATATATTTCACATTACAAAATGTTTGGATTACAGTAAATATCCAACGTTTATTGATAATTTTGTGCGTGTACGTGTGTCTGAATAGAGTACATACCAGCACTCCATCTCTAATATCTTCTACTTGCATTGGAAATTTTGTTCCTCCCCTTGCTTGTTTAGACTGATTTTCTATTGCAGCTCTCCGGTTGCTTCCTTTAGAAAACAATAAGCCAAGCTCTCTTTCAACTTCGCTGTTACATAAAAAGTAAAGTCAAGCACGGAAAATTCCAAATATTACTTGACAGAAAAAAACAGAAAAAGGTGAATCACACCTTATATTTCTCCGGGTTTTCATCGTGCACAATTGGTTTTCCTTTTGGGTGAGTACATACACAGGCTTTGAAGTTTCTCTCCAAGGGTTGTCATCTAAAACTGATGAAAGGAAAATAAGAAACAAAAATTAGAAACAATATTCAAGAAAGAAAAAACAATAAACTGACAAAAGGACAACCTTCAATTATTACAAGTAACAAAAACACTTCATTACTGATATTAACATATACAGATCTCAAACATTGACAGACAATTAAATCAAATTTAAACATTTGCAAGGGAGTTAAAAATATATTCTGTCTCCAATAACACTTCATTACATATGTCATACAACTATATATGCAAAGGTGGCCATAAACTCTGAGAGCAGAGTTGTCAAACTCATAAGTCCACGTTAACTTGTGAAATCTCAATAGATTCGACTTGTATGATTGTAACAGCGCACTTAATACAAAAAATCATGTTCAAAACATCTACACCAATATCTAAACATAATATAATACTGTTGAAGTTGTGAGGTTTTAAATAAAAGAAAGAAAGAAGTAATAAAAACTTTGAATACGATTGCTAGTAACTTGATACAAAATACTAAACACTGGACCTTAATTACAGGGATACAAGACCCCTAACCCGAAATAAACAGGTAAATAATAAAACAAATCATGATAATAACTAAGTAATATGGCAACTAATTCTAGGATATATGTCAATTGTCTGTCAAATGTTTGATAAAATGATCCTAGAGATAAACTAAGATACTCTACATAATACAAAAGAAATTCTGAGATATTTCATATATTTTAACAAATAACATTTTCTTAGTAAAATTCAACAATCAAACTTAGTAATAAAGCAAAGCACAATAACAAAATCTAAATTTTCTATAAGCAATAAATTAAACTAAGATGGATTTGTAGCTCCAGAGTAGACCTGACCCGACTCACTCTCTACACCAGACTGACCCAGCCAAAGTAAAACAGAATACAAAAACATAGCAGTACAACCAAACTAATTCTCAAATCACATGACAGGTTCTCAACTCAGGCACACATAAAGAGCATAATAAGATCAAAATCGATGGACAAATTGACAAATCACAAGGTTTAAAATTACCAAATAGTGAGGATGGAGGGACTGGGTTCCCCGCATTAGAGCGAGACTCAACTTGGTAGAGCTAGGCTTTAGCTCATCTGTGCAGGGTTCATTCATCTCATTAACCTGTTCAGTTCACTACACACTTGCAACAATGGGTTTTCTTGTGTTTTTTGGTTCCTAACTTCGTTTATGCATAGAGCTATTGGGTAGCGACTCCTTCACCTCCTTAAAGATGGGCTCACGTTGGGATGCGATATGCCAATGTGGAATCAAGTGTTGCAAAGGTGAGGTTAATTTCTCGTAAACTACAAAGTCTTATCGTTCAGCTATTGCATTTTGGGTATTTTGAAAAACATTAACCCGCTGTCCTTTTATACTTGTCTAGGAAAAGTAACCAATATATTATTATTTAGACCCGCCCAATTGTATACCTGTTCAACTGTCTAGCCGAATTTATTCACAAACGATCTGGCAAAAGTGAAACAAGTTAACCTGAGTTTGAATTTTGAAACATAGAGTTGTAAACTTGTGCAATCCTCAATTAACTCAGTTTTCCAACCATGACAGATATTAGAAAAAAACAGTTGAGACTAGCAAAGCAAAGTTGTTTTGGAGATTATTGTTAGAAAGGAACGACAGAAATTTTCAATGACCATTTTTAGCTTCAGCCTGTTCTACTCCTTTTTTTTGAACCAAGGATACCATGAGTCTAGAGTGAGAGACAAAACACTTAAGCTAGTGAGATTTATTTGAGGGGCCGATATCTTTTGACAGAAGTTGATACGTCTTCCATTGAAGTAGTTTTCTTACCATCTTTATGCTGCTCAGTAACTGGATACTACAAGTAGGATTTTTCGTTGTATAGGGAAAGAATTTTCCAAACTTTGCTAAGTTGATGGTTGTTTTCTCTTCTAATTTCAATTCCAATTCCAATTCCTTTCCTTATTGTTTTCACACTTCTACTTCTTTGTTTCTCTCATTTAACAATATTGTCTTCTCTTAACCAAAAAGTACAAAACCAACAATAATGAGTATGATGGTATCATCGAATCAATTTAAATTTAGGTCAATCAAATCGCTCATGCTTTTCACTAAAAATAGGTTAAAACAGCCACCAACTATTTGCAACTGTTTTCAGGGGATATATCTTTTTTTTTAATATTTTTGCATTTCTAGTGAGAAAGCCCTATTTGGATGAACATGAGTGCTTATGTTTCAGCTATTCTTATAACAAAGGATGCAATAAAATCAAACTGTTTTCATATAAGCTATAAGTTGTTTTCATAAGCTATCCTAGAAAACTTATAGAATTAAACTGGGTCTTATGTAAGTAAGCTGAAAACTATTGCTATTGTTTCTATAAATTCACACAAACAGTTTGACAAGTGTTTATGTAATAAGATAAGCTGAAATAAGTCAATCCAAACATACCATTAACATAAGCAATTTATCCTTAATCTAAAGCATAGAGATCAATTCAAATTTCAACATGAAAACAAAAAATTAATAAATTCAAGTTGAATTAATCTAAGATAATGAAAATAAGAAAAAATCAAAACATGAGAATAGATACCATCATAGCTGCTAGAATCAAAGGACTGATGAAGATTCCTACGCATGTCATAAGCACGAGAGGAAACTTGCTTCAAAAACTCATCCGAGCTTCCAGGAATTTTCCCATCCATATGAAGCGCTTTCTCCACCTCTTCATCTCTCCCGTCTTCTCCTCCACCGCTGCTGACGTTGCACGACACGTCCTTCCTCCTCGATGTAGAGAAGAGTCTCGGAGGAAGATGGCGGGAGAAGAGAGAGAGGCGGCGGGTGTGTCGACGGAAAGGGTTGGTGGGAGGGAGAGCGATGGAAGGTGAAACTGAAGGGAGAGAATCCATGGAGGTGAAGTGGGACCACGTGAATCTTCTTTCGTTATTTTCAAAATAAAAATCACTGTTTTCTATTTCCCCTTTATTTTCATGTCTATGATTTGTTTAGTGATTTTATAATATCTCTCTGCAACTATAAGATTGATCATTTGAGTCTCGACTCGATCTATGAAACCCGGATACTCTAAAATAGAGATGTATTTGTATCTGATACGTATCGGATACTGATACTCCGCGATACTCTCGGATATGTACCTATGGAGTATCGGAATTAATTATTTTAATTTTAAATATATATTTTATCAGATACTCGACAGATACACACAAATACTTATAAGATACTTCACAGAGACATATCCTGGAAAAACATGAAGTGTAAAAAAAATAAAACTGTGTTGTGAAAATTTAATGGAGATGTATATGATTCAATTTAAGATATGAATCACTCTAATTGTTTTTCGATAACCAATTAAAAATTATGTTTTTGGTGGATGAAAGTAACGTGAGAGAGGAGATTACCTAACATATTAATGAAAATAGAATATGATTTATATGAAAACTTTACATTTTTTATTTTGATCACATGTATTATTTTTTTGTAAATTGTGACTTTTACAGTTATACAGTATTGAAGAGTAATCAATGTTTTTTTAAATATTTTACATGCATATAAATTTTAGTATAAATATTTTGTTAGCGTATCTTAGCCATATCGTATCCTAATTTTAAAAAATTTGTGTATCCGCATACCCGTATTCGTACTACGTATCCAGGCTTCATAGACTGCAATGAATAGTAAAAAAATAATCGCAACATTTTGAAATTTATGGGTATAAAATGCACATTAACCAAAAAATTATAAGTTCTAGCAAGTTTTACGAATAATAAAATGTAATAGAAGAAAGGTGAAAAACCTGTAGGATATCAAAATTTTAGAAGTGGTTAGGTTCATTAATTAATTGAAAAATTAAAAAAAAATAGTTATTGAGAAGTGGTTAGGTTCCTTCTTGTAGAGTGTTGTTGGTTGTAGCTCACCAATGAAGATGCGTGCCTCATTGTGTTGTCTTATGTGTTCACTTCCTCAACACACCCTTGTTTTGGCGACGTTCCAACTTCGTAAGCATCTCAAACTTGATTTACTTGTACCACTACTCAACGTCAAGGGCTTCAAGCTCTTTGGTCTAATTTTATAACCACTTCTCAATAACTATTACTTTCGTCCACGTTTGACCCGATGTAGACCTCAAGATCAATAGCAAAAGGACCACGTTATAAATTTCAGCTATCAAACAAACAAAAAATAAATAGAAATTATAACATTTGACTACTATGTGCCTAAAGTGAGGGCTTTCTGTCAGTCACGTTTTCATTTGAAAACATACGTACATAGAAACAACCAAGTTCATCGGTCATGTGTATTCATGCTGCTGGGATTCTCTGAGATGATAGTAGTAATTGCATGTTAAACAATTTTTCTTTTTTTCATTTCAGACAAGTGCAGATACAGTGTTAGCAAAGGGGTTTTGAATTCAATCAATTGATTTGATTCATACACTTTCAGAACGCGAAACATCGTGACATGAAATGATCAAATTTACTTGCATCAAGTAAAAATTCTTTCATTTCAATATAAACAAATATAGAGCATGAAAAGAAAGACATCAACACCAATCATTTTTTGAACGAAACTTCAATCATGAAAAGTAACAATCGAGAAACAATTGCGGAAATATGACAAACATCCTATGTGGTTTCTATATACAACCCAGCACATACAAAGTATAAAAAATCAATTGCACGCTGACGTATCTTGTGCATATTAGCTAATGAGATAGCTTGTAAAATAGAATAATAACTATTGCAAAAACAAGAGCTCCAATCAAAGATGCAAGGATCCATTTGTTTCTTGTCATTCTCCGAGACATGGCACTTAAAACCTTCTTACTCTTGTCAATAGCATTATCTACCCCATGAAGCTGCAAGGCAGAGAAAAATGACCATCAATCAGCTATCATCACATCTTCTACATTGCATTTGTTAAATTGAAGACTAACAATCTTAATATAAGGGGATAACTGACGCGGTTGATTTGTTTTAACACAGATCCATAGAGAAAATCATATCATGATTCTTTCATGGCAAAAGGAAGGAGGAGAAGAACTATCTAAAGTTAACATATAAAAACACCATTTGAAAAAAGTAGCATTTACATATCACATACCCTTTTATGGGAGCTCAGGAGTGTCTCGCGTTGCTGGTGTAAATCCTGGAGGATTGAGACACCAAGCTCTTCGGTCTCCAGCACGGTTCTGTGGCTCTCCCGGATTCTATCACTTGACTGATTTAATCTTTCCACTGACATAGTTAATCTTTCTCTCTGATCAGAAGATGCCTGCAACATTATCCATATTTCACCACCAAATGATACATAATAAAATAACACTTGATCTACTGCACTACTTTCCTTAATGTCTACCATTTTCAAAACAATACAAATTTCAAAATTCTAGAAATACATGGAGATAAGACAAATGAGAGAACTGGATATGCATTTGGAAAAGCAATATTTTCATTACAAGTGCAATTGATTTCAATAATCTTAAGTTCAAAATACAAGATATGTGGATAGGCTAAACAACACCCAGAGATATGCATGTGCAAATATCTGCAACCTTATTTAGTTGTATTTTGTCTTCATTTAGTTCTTGTTTAGGTAAGATACATAACCTTTTCATTCAGCATTTTTGCATGCATAGCTTGCATTATTTTTCTGACGAAATCTCGTGTCATTTCAAACAAAAATTATCTAAATTTAATTGATATTTGTTTGTCAGAATAACTCAAGGAAATGAGAGCAAATTTGAGAGGAATAACAGGAAAAGTGTGTAATAATGCTTGAAAATGTGAGCAATTATGCTTGATGCATGAAATAGAATATTCAATTATGAGCGTTGGGCGTAATTATGCCCAAACCTCGTGTAGTTAACCCACCAGACCATGTAAGTTCAAATCTGAGCACACAAAGAGTATACCAAGTTCACAATCAATGAGGTTCACAATTACTAAAGAGTGAAGGACTGTAGAACTAGGTTCCCCTTGTTGGAACTTGGACCTGGGCTTTAGCTCATCAGATTTGAGTAGTTCATTTACCTCATTGGCCTAATGGGTTCATTGCAAAATTGCAATTATGAGTTTGTATGTTTCCAGATTCATGAATTTGTTTAAGCTATGAACTATGGGACTGAGACTCAATACAACATCGTTAGCCTCCTTTTCTGATAGGATCACATTTGGATGTTCGAACAGTTTGCAGAGTCGAGTGCTATAACTTAAAGATCAATGTTTTGTGCCCAGTGTAGTGCCCTATCATTTAGTTGTTGCATAATTGGTTTTTAAAATAGCATTGAACATTGTCAGTTTAGGCTTATCGACAGGAAAAGAACCATAGTTTTGTAGACTTGTTCAATTACCGTCAAACTCACGGTTTTAAGCGGGTTTATGCAAATAGCTTAGTTGACACAGAAACGATTTTGTATGTGAGCGACTATTTTGACACCTAGGTCCAACTCGTATGATTCTGAGTTAACTCAAGAACAATCATGCATATATGAAACTACGCATAAATATGCCCGGAAGTGAGTGCGATTATGCCCAACGTCAGACCCTCATCAATAACTAGATGTTCCTGACCTTAGAGAAATGATCGGCAAATTTCTTTCTTGGAAGCAGAACCTTGCGGGAGCAAGAAGCTTGTTTGTCTAAATCATCATGAATCCATCTTCTATCCTCTATAATTCCCTTATTTCTCTTCTCTTCCTATGTGTTCCTAACTTTCTCAGGTTAGAGAATGATGATTCCCAATTTAAACTCTACAAAACATGACTCCTTGAATCTCAACTCAAGTTTCTATCTTTCAAATAAGTGTTTACTTCTACTGTTCATCTTTTCTGCACCCATATTACAGTACCTACTTCAACTACCAGAATTTTTGTAGTGACTTCTACTCAAGCTTCTATCTTAGTAACCAAGGAACATTCAATCAAATAAAAAATAGCACCTTATGAAGAGCCATTATGGTAGTTAGTTTGATTAACAGGTGTAGATACCTTCATTCATGATCCCATTGAGGAGATATAGAAGAGAATAAAACATATCTGACTTATAAAAAAAATGTGAGATAACCATAACTAGAAACACAACTTTATTTTTCCTTCTTTGGAGCTCTGTAAGACTCTAACCAAGAACATGAAAGCCACAAGCTTCCTTCTTTCATTTTCAAGAAATATATGCTACAGAGAAATATATTAGAGTTCAAGATATACCAAATGTGTGTCCGCCCTTCCAGTCTCCAACAAATCGTCCCGGGCAGCCTGATCAGCAGTGGGAGATGTTAACCTTTTAAATTCTTTTTTCAAGTTGTTTAGATCGGATTTGTATTCCCTCAACTTTGCAAGAAGCATTGCTTTTACACTTGGCTGCAGACTTCTTGCCTCAAGATCCATCTTCCGAATCTAGAGAGAGAGAGAGAGATAAGAGGGAAATCAAAAACAAATCGAAGATAATAACTTAATAAGTATAAACTAAGCTGTAGATGTAAGGAAACACTTCAACATTATACCAGAACATCTGCATCATCAAGTCCAGTTTTGATCTCAGAAAACTTTTGCAGCTTTTCTTCTGAAATTAGTATTGATCACAACAAAAATTCAGTACATAAAATAATGTGAAGGTAAATATATTGGCATATATTCATGTCACAGTGACATAAGCATGCTCATGAAAACATTTGACACCCAGCAGTCAGCACTGTAAATATCATCCAGCTTCTCCAGAAAATTTGTTTGAGAATTAATTACAAATGTTAAACAGTGTCAGCAGAATCAACATACGAGTAAAACTGTGTCACTAGGGATCATTAGACTGCATGGAAGCAACAGTCAAATATAAGTCAAGTCCATAGTTACCAAATACACAATACTCTTGTATATATGTTAGTTGGCCAGATATATGTAGTACATATATACATGGGTATATCTAGTTGGTGTGCTAATTGATTAATTGGCACTATCTCAATATATTCTGAAAAGTTAAATTACAAATAATACACAATACATTTTTTAATCAAATTTTAAAAGTAATAATATAATAACTATAAATGTAAACAATGATGTGTAAGTATGTTGTTTTTGTTTTCTTTTACATGAAGAGGAGCCTTAACAAAGAGTTAAAGTTGCGGCAGTGTGACTAGAAAGTCACATGTCCTTCCAGTCATAAAATCAGTGTCTTATTGCAGAGAATAGGGATTCTCCCCCCTCCCCTTTCTCCGCATTTAGTTGTAACAACTAACAAGATCTCTCAACTTACTCTTTTCGTCTGTGTTGTCAGAACATCATAGCTTGCATCCATACCGAGCATGTTTTCCGCAGAGGGGTCAACTGATTTCTATTAACAATGATTTCCTTTTCTTTACCTAATTGCTTTGAGGAATGAATTATATCTCTCAATTGCGAGTTTCTTAACTACTACAAATTATAATAAGTGAAGTGACCAAAGCTAGTTAAACTAGGAAACGGTGATAAAATAGTATAGATTTGGAGAAATGATATTTGTACAACCATTTTATGACAACTTTCTCTCTTATACTTACATTATGCTTTTACTTTCTCTCTCTATTGCTTTGATTTTCATGTCAATACTTGCTTTTCTTTGTAAAGCTATGGTCGTCACATAAATTGTCGTACAAAAGGTTGTTCAAATAACACACCTCAAAGACTTCTTGTGACAAAAGGTAAATGGCAAATGAAAAATAGAGTTGTATTGATTGACACATGTATATTAATAAGCTAAGTGCGGCCTCTGGGTACCACGATTCCTATCCACTAACATAGCTAGCAGCAGGACGCTCTGTTTAAAAGTTATTCAACTGCTAGGCGCGTTTCCACAAGCCACAACCTTATTCTTCCGGTGGAGCTTCCCCACTTCTGCTTTCTCCACTCTATGGCCACATCATCCATTTCTTCGCACACACACACACTACTACTACTACTTCATCTTGGAGCTGCAAAGCACTGCAGCCAGCAACTGTTTTCTTAAAAACATGACCCCAACACAAAGTGTCTTAAAAAGCGCATAAAAATAATGAACTTGCCAGTAAAAAATTTCAGATAACACATCCCATATGCCCATAGAATGGAATGGTCTCTTCATTTCATCGTTCAGCTGATAACTAGGCTATCTCATCATCTCAAATGAGCTTAATTGACTCCCCTAAATTCATTTTAGTCGTTAACAACCGCGAATAAGAAGAGTGTCCCAAATCGCAGGTGTGATATAATTAAATCACAATTTAGTAATAAGGGTCAATTAGTCAATCAGTGTTGACATAGGACAGTTCATGAAATCATATAGCAGTAGCACGAAATCATTCAACAACACAAATTCATGATTCTTCTAATTCAAAAAAATTCTAGCACAACAAATTTTGAAGAATAACATTAATAATCCCTAAAAAAGTGAAAGTTTGTTGAATTGAAACTTTGAAAGTACCTTGATCAGAAAGAAGAGAAGTAGAACTGCATTTTCGGGAGAGATTAGCAGAGAGATCGCAGTATTGACGCTCATAACCTTCAAAAACTTGGCTCATCTTGGCGAATTTGAGTTGGATCCAATGGTTACTGTGAGGGATCTCAAGTGTTTGTTATAGTTTCATCAAACGCAGGTGTCGACTTTTAGTCTTTGGGATGTCGTTTTGGCTGTTGCCGGTTGCTACTTGCTTATGACGTTAGGTTTTACACAGGTCAAGTTGGAGTTTTAACGATTTTCTCTCTCATACTCGTTTTTTTCATTGTTGTATTGGTTTTTGTGTTATTGCCTCGTTTTCTTTATAAATTATAGTTGTCTTTTGAATGGTTGTTCAAATAACACAATTCGTCAATTTTTTACAAAAATGATACGTGTACAACCATTTTCATACAATTTTAAACAATTTTTTATTTCATACTCACGTTCTGTTCTTATTCTCTCTCTTCTTTTTCTCTTTTTTGACACAAAATAGTTGTACATATATCGGTACTCATTTTCTATTTGGATAATAATCATTTGAGTAATGATATTTGAAAGCTATTTGAGACAACTTGTATGACAACTTCATTTTTCTCTTTTTTTATTAGTAAAAAAAACAATAAAGAGGTAAGAAAATAAAAACATAATGTGAGTATCAGAGAGTTGTCAAAAGTTGTCTCAAGGTGGTTATATAAATAGCATATCTCTAATCATTTTGAAGTACAATAATCTCTCGTAATCTTCTTTCATAAAAAAATCAGCCTTCGAAATTTTAAAATAGTAATTGATTATACATTATGTTGGTCAAAATATTTTCTAGTCAAAATGTCTCATTAATATTGTTATATTAGTCCCTCAATATACCTACTTTTATTATTATCACTAGTGAAAAGACATGCACTCATGTGCCTGTCTTTCCACTCTTTTTATTACACTAACGTTTGAAAATTATGAACGGTATTTTTTTATGAAATTTTAATTTTGATTAAAAGTAAAAAATATAAATGTTTTTTTTTTAATTTTGGTTGATATAAATATTTTTTGCTTTCAAATTATAACAAATCAAACTAACCATGAGTATCTATTTCAATGAAACCAACAATATAACAAAAAAATATAATCTAAATTTTTTTTTTTTTAATGACACCAACAACAATCTTTATTATAAAAAAAGTTGTTGTTTAAAGGTATAATTGGGATAATGAAAAAGTAAGTATAAATACATTTATATAGTTTGTTACACTTTTTAAATGATAAAGGAAAAAATTGGACATTTGTGTTTGTTACATTTTTTTAATATTTAAATTTATTCCTATCCATTTGTTACATGTGTTATTTGTATTGAAAATTGAGGGTATTTTTGAAAAAAGAAAAAGTCAGCTCAAAAGAGCTAAAATAGATTGTTTTCTTTATATATATATTGTATAGTTATTGGTCGTTATAAGCACTTATTTATTGTAGTCCTCTATCAAAAGAGTTAATGTCAGCATTAAAAGACTATTTTGACTAACTAAGTGCATAATCCAATACTATTTTGAAATTTCGATGCATTGGGAGACTATTATGACTACTCGTTACATATTTAAGGACCAAAATGACTATTTGTTCTATTTTCTGACTACTCATTACATATTTAGGGACCAGAATGACTATTATCTTTGTTCTATTTTATTTAATTTAATTTTTAAGTTGTGGTACATTTTAGTTCTTGGGAAAAACCGCAAAGTTCAATTCAATTTTTAAGAAAAATAAACTATAACAAGTTAGTCTCACGCATTCTTACATTTTGTTCGATTGATAAAGGAAATATAGAGGAGAGAAAAGAAAGTGAAAAGAATTCTTTATTCGGTGGTTGGTATGAAAGGAAATTAAAGTAAATCGTTAATTTGGTCATTGATTCTGCACATCGTTGTCACAAAGGTCTCTGACTCAGGATTAAATACAAAGTAGTCTCTGATTGTGCACTTTCATTATCACTTTAGTCCCCGCCGTTAAATAATTATGTTAACTAATGATGTGGCAAAAGTTTTATGATGATAAGGAATATGAGGCGTCACAGGGACTAAAGTGAAAGTAGAAAATGTCACTTTGTTCCCTGAACCGAAAATCAATATCCCTGAAAATCAATATCCCCGATCCAAAATCAATATCCTCAAACTCGTCCCAACGAAGTGTTGCTCTTCGTCTAAGAACTGAGTCATCTTCCTCAATGAAGTTGTTATGTGGTTGCAGGAGACTTGTTAAGTCCTTGATTGTGCATACTTACTATTAGTTAGGTCCTTGACAGTAAACACTTACTGTCACTAAGGTCCCTACTAGTAAACACTTACATGCACATGACATTTGTTATATTTCCATGTAATGGCTGTTATTCCACGCCTACAACATTTATCAAACTTCCATTCAATGGTTGTTATTCCATGAACAAACAACATGCCTAAAAATTTAATAGCAAATGCTAAATATTATCTAATAATTCACATAACAGGTTTGGCGTTATATCAGTGATTATTATAATAGCTA
>Ga0315913_1003372_pt1 | contig 19161 bp, 15 predicted proteins | sample MpolsnodulesMG_FD_207736 | JGI IMG/M metagenome (GOLD analysis project Ga0315913, IMG submission 207736) | Medicago polymorpha root nodule microbial communities from Los Angeles, California, United States - small nodules | ecosystem: Host-associated > Plants > Roots > Nodule | place: USA... | reverse complement strand
TGATATGAAATTTGAGAATCATGTGTGAGTCTCAAGTTTGGGATCTGCACTTTGATAATTTAGGTTTGCCAAACGGCAAAAGAAACAATTAGTACAAAATCACTGTTTAATGAAAGGATTAATGAATTCAAATTATTGTGGAATGGAATATAAAATCGATGTTTTCGATTAAGAAAGATGCAGATGAAGAACGATGTAGCAATAACCACAACTAGCAAATATCCATACATTTTTTCGATCAAATTTTTTGAATTACTTTGAACTCATAAAACATGAATCAATACCATGATTTCTCATAAATACATAAACAAATTATGGAATTAGGAATTTTATCAAGACCTTAGATCATGTGATATGCACTGAACGAAAGAAGAAGAGATATGTGAAGCCGTGAGTTTAATTTCCGGTAACAATAATGAGCTACACTGCAGGTGCATGGAAAGGAAATTATATTTTAATTCATTTAATATGAACCATATGATTTATTAATTTTAATGGTTGAGATTTGGTGTAAGTCATTAAACTTACACCTGGTGTCAACGGATCCTGACTCACACATACACACACATATATATATAAGAAGAATCCTTATTCAGGATTGTCTAACCTTGCCCAAAAAATCCGTCTAACTATAGTTGCTTGATTTGACACGGTGTTTGTATTATACGGGTTTTACGCAAGTATTATGTGAGTTCTCTATTTGAAGCTAATACTCCAATAATAACTTCAAAATATATATGATAGGAAATATGAATATGCAAAGCAATTTGATAGGTTTGTTAAGGAGGATGGACGTGGTGCTGGCAAGGGTGAGGGAGAAAAAAATATTCATGTTAAGGGAGAAAAATGAGAGGAGATGGGGAAGAAAAAATCTCGAGGGAGGAGGTTAGGATAGAGGTGGGGAGAGAGTTGAGGAAAAAAGAATTGGCGCGGGTGAGGAGGAGAGGGAAAAAGGTGGGGTTTTACTTGGGTGACATTAGCTTTTGTGACTTTGGTGATATTATTGGATTTTACATGATAATGGTTGATAAATGATTAAAATAAATTACCTAGATGAAAGATGATTGATTAAGAGGGATAAAAACAATGTCGCCAATGTCACTAAAAGCTAATGTCACACAAGTGCAATCCGTTATTTTCTTACTTACTTATATTATATGGACATAGTTGGGAGGAAAATATGTAAACAGCCAAGAAGCTTGAGAGATACTACGATTAACTAGTTTGGATATAGGTCTGTTTAGATAAACTACTTATTTTACAGCTTACAAAATAAGTGTTTATGGAAACTATTTATGCAAACTATTTTCCTGCCATGTATAAGCTATTTTCATAAGAAGAGTTTATGAAAATAAGCTGAAAACAACTTATGAGTATGTTATAAGTTATTTTCATAAGTTCTCTCAAAGAGTGTCACGAGAGTATATACTAGTAGATAAACTCAAATAAGTCGATCCAAACAAACCTTTAATAGAAAACTAATAAAGATATTGTACAAGATTTACGTGGATGTGAAGAAACATGACAAAATCAAGGGTGTGATATTCTGCCTTGTGTCATTAGAAGTGAGTTTTTTTTTTTTTAGAATAGATAGATTCACGCTTCAAAATTCAAATTATATAACTGAGAAACCCTCTTGCAAGGCTTTCGGTTGGAGTTCCATTAAAAACATGTCTCAACTTTGCCTTGAAATTCATTTGAAAAAGGAAGCAAGGAAAAAGTTACTTTTGTAAATCAAGTTTAGCAGAATGAAATTATTCAAACTTAAATTTGTAAACTTTAATCAACACATGCACACAGTTATCTTAACTTGATCAAAGTTTTGGGTTTCCAACTCAATAACATACCAAATAAAAAAATCTGGAGTTAAACAACTATAAGAATGCTCGAAGCACAAAAGAAATGCAGCAAAATCAACTCTCGTTTTGGTGGAATGATTGCTCTAATTATTCGCTCGCAGATCCGGTGGCCATCAAAAACTCACCCTCACAAACAACTTCTCCTCCAACAAATGCCTTCCCTTCCATCTTTGCTATTCCAAATCGCTTTTGCAGTTTGATAAGTGTCATTCTCATAACTAAGGTGTCTCCAGCAATCACTGGCTTCCTAAATCGTACTTTGTCTATCCCAGCAAAGAAGAAATTCTCACGAGAACCTCCTACTTCAGGTTGTAACATAACCAAGCCACCTACCTGTGCCAATGCCTGCATAAAACACCTCACATTCATCACCACTAACAAACAAGATGCACCAGAGAGAATCTAATTTCATGCCTATCAAACACAAACCATAAATGAAATATGAAGGATACTTGACAGATCAAGCAGCAACCTTACTAACACATATATTTTCTATTCACTCAGTTGAGATCACATGAACATTAAGTTTTTCACAGTTGCGCATTTATCTTCATATATAAATTTTACAGCAGAGTGGCAGGGGTCAAGAAACATCATTCCAATAGTGTAATAGTGTAAATACGTGTGAAAATGCTCATGATCAATAATCTTTTACGTTCTATTTCCACCCTCAAGCTGGTGCTGGTCTGTCATTGTACTTCTTCACAAGTCTAAAATTGTCAAAGAAGAATCTGTCTTGCAAAATATGATTTTCATTCTTTGGTTGAATAATATGTAAGTAAGGATGAAGGTCTACGACAAGATAGGACTAAGGAATTTGTGAATATGATAAACGTGAAATTGCATAAACTCCAACATTGGAAATGTGACAGAGGAAGTGTGTATTGTTTAATAGGTGAATGGAAGCAAAACATAAAGGGATGAACAAAAAAAAAAAAAACTACCATCCCTATAATTGTAGGATGTAGCAGTAAAACCAGTTTATCTTCAAAAGCTTCAATGATGCATATACGAAACTACAAAGGTTGGGTGTAATAGAAATATCTCTTAAAGATGTCCCCGAATATATTATAGACGAATATTGAGAATATGGTTTTTTAAATTACAAATCTCACCAACTGCTGATAAATTCATAACTATCTCTTACCTGCTTGTTTGACCACAAATCACTTGCAAAGCTATAGTTACAAAATACAAGCAATCACACGGGCATTTCAATAATAGCTAATATCTTTTCTACAATCTAGGTTAACATAACGAGTTCTTAGAGTTTCAAATGACAGCATTGGAGCTTCATCATCTTCTTTATCCAAATATAAACTAAAATAAAGTACTTTGTAATAGACTTATATTCAAAGTTCAAATGGTATATATAATATTTGAGTTAATCAATCACACAACATGCATGGAACATAAGGCATAACATTGAATACTTCAAACTCGTATATCAACAAACAAACAGCTGTAACAGACAAACTATAAAAGGGTGGGCTGATTACCTCAACCATGAGAACACCAGGCATGATAGGTCTTTCTGGAAAATGTCCAGGAAAGAAATTATCATTTATTGTTACATTCTTTATAGCCACAGCCGAAACTCCAGGGTTGTATTCAATCACTCTATCCACTAGAAGAAATGGAAACCTAAACAAAACCCCACCAAAACAACAATTAAAATAAATACCAAAAAAATGAAGAAAAATAAAACATTAAATGGATGCATCCAGTGAAAAACAGTTTAAAAAATCAAACTTTTTTACCTGTGAGGAAGAATATCACGAATCTGATTGATATCCAATACGGTTGGAAATGCAGGAAACCCTGAAACAAAGTAAAAAAAATCATAAAACCATTAAAATGAGAAGTTGAGGGTGTGGAGAACGTGAAAATGAAAAAAGAGGAACAAAAAAGCGTACTTAATTCAATTGGGGTGTTTTCTTTTGGAGCATCAGTGGATTCTGAAGAACAAGAGATTGTAAATCTTTTTGTGGCATGGGTGTTCTTCAACTGGGTAGGTAGATGCAGAGATCTGAGAGATGAGAATTTGGGGGAATGAGAATGGGGAGTGGATAAAGTGGGTGAGATTGTGTTGGAGAAAGTAGAGGATGCCATTGTTGAGGTTAAGTGAGCTTGTGTTGTGATGAACTGTGTTAAATGCAGTTTGTGCGAGTGGTGTGGGGGGTGTAACTTGAAATTAGGGGGGTTAATCTAGAGAAATCTATAACAGAGGCGGAAGTAACAAGGATGTATCATATGAGTGCAACTAACGATTGTACTTTACTTTGTGTCGGGACGGAGTCTCCAACGTAGTAGTTCGTTTCGTTCAACTACAAATATAAATAAGCTCCGCCACTCTTGCCATGTAAATTTTTGTAGGTCAAAATTTAAAGTTTTTTTTTTAATAAATGGTTTATGGTTAAATATGTTTTTTGTATCCATAAAATTGCGACCTTTAAAGTTTAGTTTTACTTAATTTTAATAGTTTTTTAATCCTTAAAATAAATTTATGCAATCAATTTTAGTCCCTACTAAATCTAAATTAGTTTAATTATGTTTAAACTTTTAAGCTTTTGATCAATTTTTTTTAAATATGTTAAGAATCATATTAAAAGTTCCTCCATACAAAACTATTTCAAAATTTGATTTCTATGTCCAAATTTTTGTTAATTTATCTTGAACTTTTAAAATTCATATTTAATTCATTTCATGTTGAAAAATTCTAAATTTCAGTAAATGAACCTTTCGTAGCGTTATAAACTTGTCTCCGTAAAATCATTAAAAAATTTAAGAGCTTAAGGATAATTAAAGAAAATTTGTTTTTCCAGGGACTATAATTATAAGTATTTTTTTTATAGAGACTAAAAAAACTATTAAAATTAAGTAAGAACTAAAGTTAAAATTTTCCGATTTTACAAGGATCAAAAAACATATTTAATCCAATAGTTTAACCATTATACTCCATCCATGTATGTAATTATTTCACACGTATATTCAAAAATGTGTTTTTTTTAAATACTTATTCAATAATGTATTGTCGCATCAATATGACAACTTATGAATTTTTATATTCATTAATTTATCTAACAAAATATCATTGAATATATATGTAAAATAATTGTACATTGACAAAGTATAATAATAAATTCGTAAAGTAAAATACAAAAGTTTTGTTCTTTTTGTACAAAAATAAAAAAAAAAACTTGTATTATAACTATAAATTTTGTTATTCAGCCAATAAAGGTTGACTCATAGCCTACAAGGACGTGAGTTTAATTATACCGCGAGCTAATATCTAGATAAAATATTTTTGTAAGTGTTACTTGAACCTTGATATATGTTTTAAAGTCCAACTCACCCAAAAAAAAAAAAAAAAAAGAAATAAATGTAATTATATTGGAGACATTATTCAATGATAATATAAATATTGACTAGAAGACTATCCTTAGTATTTGGTAAGAGTGAAAAGTGCAAGTGCATGATGCTTAACCAACAAGAAGTAAAAAATGTTAAGATGAAATATCTGGAAGATTAACAAAAACGGTGAAGTTAGCCGAGCGTGAGAGTTGTAGAGTTAGAATATATAGAGTGACAGTTTTGAGTTTGGAGCAGTAGTTAATTGAATTGAATAGAATACTAGTAGCAGTAGGTATCTCTATCGGAGGAGGAGAAACAAAATGGAGTTTCAGAATCAGCACCGTAACAACAACAACAACAACAATTCATCATCACCACAATGTTCCTCCAATTCCAACTCATCCTCCTCCGTAACCACCACCACCGCCACCAACAACAACAACCCTAACAGAATCACCAACACCAACGAAGCAATGCACTCATGGTGGGAATCCGTTTCCAAAGCCCGTTCCCGAATCCACTCCCTCTCTTCAATCCTTCCTACCCACACCTCCACTCTCTCTCCTCTCGCCGACTCCGAACGCCCCGCTCTCTCTCTACTCTCCTCCCCCACCGCTTACTCCGCCCTCTCCTCTTCCCTCTCCGGTTCCCACTCCGATCCCCTCTGTCACTGGCTTTACGATACTTTCCTCTCCTCCGATTCTCACCTCCGTCTCGTTGTCCTCTCCTTCCTCCCTCTTCTCTCCGGTCTCTACCTCTCCCGTGTCCATTCCTCCGATCCACCTTCCCTCGCCGGTTTCGAAGCTGTCCTCTTAGCTCTCTACTCCGCCGAAACCAAATCGCGTTCTGGTAAACCTCTTCTTGTTACTATCCCTGATCTATCTGTTCCTTCAATTTACCATTCACCCCTCCGTAAATCTTCTTCTCCAAACCCTAACCCCTCTGTTGGTGTAATTTCACCTCCTCTTGAACCTCACCTTGCTGTCAAATCCACTAAACGCGCCTCCATCGTTGGCGTTGCTCTTCATTCTTACTTCTCTCAGATCTCACATATGCCTTCCTGGTCCAAGCTTGAATTTTGCAGATTTGCCGCCGGTTGGGCCGGTCAGGATTGCCCCTGCCGGAGAGAATTCGATCAAATCGAAAACCTCAACAACACTCTAGCTTTAAGTAATGGTAATGGTAATAGCAATGGTGATGGTGAGAGTGTGGTTGAGATTGAGGAGGTTGCAGAAAACATGAGAAATTTGGAGATTCATCATGATCCTGAATGTGATGAATCTCCAAAGGGAATTGCGAAAGGGGAAAGAATTCCTTTACCTTGGGAGATACTTCAACCTACATTGAGAATTCTAGGACATTGTTTGATGGGTCCATTGATATCTCATGAGGTGAAAGATGCTGCTTCTTTTGCTGTTAGGTGTTTGTATGCAAGAGCTTCTCATGATTTGGTGCCTCAAGCAATACTTGCTACAAGGAGTCTCATTCAGCTTGATAACAGGACTAGGGATGCTGTTACTCCAGCTTCTGCTGTTGCTTCAAATGTCAACACACCTACCAAGGCCAAGAAACCTGAAATACTTCTCGTTTCGAAGTGATTGTTATATGATAAGATAACCCTTGCTGTATCTCTGCATAGTATATGGGTAGTAGCATTTCAATATCTATTCTAACTTTAAAGTTTATACTCTAGCTGTAAACATAGTTCCTGTTTGAATTATAGATTCTTTATAGCTGTGGGTTGTTGCCCCTTAGTTATGTTGTTTTAGGTTTGTGTATATTTTTTCCCGGTTGATTTGTTGTCTGTTTTAACTTTGTTTCTCGGTAAAATTATCACGTTTGGTGTGAATCATTGTGCTATTGTTTGATTGTAATAAGAGTGAATTTGCTACTCATGTGTGGTGTGAATCATTGTTGTACTTTAGCTCTAAAGATTGAGGTGTTCTTTGAGTTATAATTTGCTTGCTGGTTGTTTTGCCGGTGCGTTTGGTTTCTCTACATTTTAGCTGTCAGCTTCGGTTGTTTTGGTTTTCTTACATTTGTAATATTTTTGTGAATGCATTTAATATTATTGCATCCATGTTGATAATATTCCCCGCAAAATCCATATCCCATGTTATCTATGTGATTTTGTATGCCTGACTGAAGTATCAATTTTTTGCTTTGGTAAAATTTGTCCCGGGACATGTTCTACTCGGCTTTGTGTCGGTTAGAATCTAAACCAAACACACTATAAGTGATGAGATTGGTTGACTACTTAATTTAATGCTGATTTTTGCAAACCAAATTATCCTCGCAAGTTATTTTCTCATCATTTCGAATCTCTATTGGTGATGATGGTGAGAACTAGTGACAAGAGAGCCACGTTATCATAGTTTCATATGTTTGCGCCATTTCTCTTGTTTTTGTTGATACCACGTGAAATGTTAAAGGTTTTATCAAAGATGTTTATAACTAGAACTTTGGATGATGGGGTTTGGTCATGATATTGAATTAACTTAAATTTCAAATTGGAAGCTTTACATTTTGATGTATGAAATGGTTGTGTGCAACAACAATAGTACACTAGGGTCTTCTTTAGTATATTACCAACTTGAACATTGTGTCCTGAATGTGTGTATTTGTCTCAAGTCTGTTTAGTGGTGTTAAGATACGAAAAATGCAATGTCATCATCATATTTACTCTTATATAACATGTCCCTCTGTTTGATGTAAAACTAAGATATAGTTGGTTGGTCTTATTATATGTATGTTCGGCTGTTGAACATGAGTTGTTTGTTTGCAAAGAAGGGTTTATCCAATGTTTGTTGCTGGCTGAAGCTTGGAGCTCAATGGCTGTAATGAAGCTATTGACCTTGGTTTTTTTTGTGCATTCTATGTCATTAGAAACAATGATGGGAAGGGAATTAGGACACATATATTAGACACTTAAATGTGTCTGTTTTCAGCAGTAGAAATTTGTTGAAATTTTAAAGATTAACATTTAGGAGAACTATGGTCTGCAGTAGAAATTTTAAAGATTGACGTTTAGGAGAACTATGGTCTGCCTTCTTATAATGATTTGTACTAAAGATCAATTATGGGTTGTGGAACATCATAAAGCATTTTTCCCTTACATGGCTTTGGACTGTCATGAAATATTCACCCTGTTAGTTGGCTAAAGCTTCATGATCCTAAGCCACATTCTGCTCGAGATGCGTATTGCCTCATGGCCCATGTATATCATCTTTGGCCCATTATTCCTTTTCTCGGTCTGTTATCATTGTCCTCATAACGGCACCATATGATAAACCATTGGGACATTTGAGATAGTTTCATCCGTGAACCTTTTGGTAACAAACACGAACCAAGTAATCGAGGAGAACTGCCTGGGAACAGCTAAAGGTGGTTACAAGCCTGGCATAAAAGAGGAAGGGGCCAAGCATTTTTCCCTTACATGGCTCGAAGATGTAGGCAACTCATTGTTAAAAAACACAAACGCCTAATCTCGAGGTAACACATCATCGGCGGAGGTCATTAATATTCCATACCAGAACAGCTTGGATAGAAGACAACACAACGAAATCTTTTCCCACTAGATGGAGTTGTATATGTGGATCAAATGATGTCATTGAGTTCTATAACCCGGTGGTTCAAAATGCCGCTTTGATTTAAATCCTTTTAAATTGGGCTATACTCTGGGAAAATACTTTGGCTGTTGTTATCTCCAGAGAGCTTGGAAGAAAAACCAAATCAGGCTGCAGTGTAGCTACCAGTAATGAAACCAACCATATTACATTTTCTTATGCAGCAATGTAGCTACCGGTAAACTAGCATAGCAGTGTACCACCTCTAACAACATGTTTCACCCCAGGCATCGCTATCGTAAACGACTGCCTCATAATACTACATGTCGAATTCAGGTTCTTTAATTGAGAAACCTCATTCATAAATCATATGAAATAATTCATCAATTTAGTTCTAAAGTATATAAAAATCCATCAATTTAGTCTTTTGACGTCTTACTAGTACGGACTAAAATGACCGATTTTATATAGTTTAGAACTACTTGGTCTATTTATGTAGTTTAGATTTAGATGCTAAATTGAAGGCTCGTGTACTTGGAAATTTGATTGGCTATTTATTCATCATACAATCATTTAAGAAAGGTGAACATTTCTATCTCTCTTAGTAATTGAGAAACCTCATTTATAAACTAAATGATTAATAGAAGATACATTCAAGAACTCTACTAACTAATGAAATATATGCAATTTGAGGATCAAAATGATTAAAGAATGAATGGGACAATGACCAAAATAATTGCTTACTCGTACAATAACAAGAGATCGCATAAGGATACAATTCTGATATTTTGAAAACATAGCAGGCTGACTTCAAAATCCTCACAAACAAACAACTAACTTCTGCACTCAAAGAGCTTGCAATAAAGAAGACCAGTTCGATCCCCTCCATTTTAGAACAGGTGCATGTTTTAATCCACAGGACAATAAAATGTTCCCCTGCCTCAATTGGCAATGTATATAGCTAGTCCCTGCATACGTAGCGGGCCCTGTCAAATATAAGATTCTAGCTATAGTTAATGAGTTGCATGTATTGGTCTATTCAGGGCTCTACCAAGTTTTCTCTAAGCATGTTAGTTTGAGTGTACCTACAAAATATGCAACGTGATATATGGTCTACAATGCTCAGTTGTAATCAAGTGTTGACATACTACGGCAAAGATCTGATTTCGATTGCAACAAGTAGGCCACACCTTCTAGCTATTTTGTCACCATTACATAGCCAATGTTTGGTTGTGCATCCGGAGGGTGGTTACCGTGAATTTTATGAAACTAGTGTAAATTAGAGTTTCTTCGTAGATGTGGTTTGTTAGCTAGCCAACGTAGAAACAAATAGATTAAGCAAGTAGCTTTTGATTTTAGAATTGATTTTCGCACAAATTAGTTCACCTTATTATTACATGAATGCATCTAAACACAAACCATTTTTAGTTAAAATTATTTTTAACCAAAATCAATTATCTCCACCCCAAACTAAACAGACGCTAGTAGGCTCTCAATAAAATCAACCTAGTTGGCCCTTCAATAAATTAGTCAAGCTCTGCCACTGATTTTGCATCAAGGCCTCACCGACTTGAAGGCACAAATTCACCTCAATGAAGAATACTATTTAAAATTACTGAATTCATTAAACTGTTTAAAAAGAGATGCAGAATTCATATAGAGAGCCAACAGCTACATGTTAAATTGTTACTACTCCACAAAACATGTAACTGACATTGATTAAGGAGACAACGAAATGATAGAGTATAAGGTAACGTAATGAAGTACAGTACTACTTTTCCTCCCACCCTCTCATGCATGCAATGTAGTTCATGATAAGAAAAAGCTTTATGAGTTATTATGTCATTGAGTCAGCATTGGGTACAAAATTCTAGTCCACCAAGAGAGGACAAACAAGGGAAGCTTTGTTTGAACATGAGAAAGAGAGAGGACAAAGAGCTTTCTGTTGAAGAGAGGGTGGGGGGTTACAGCGTACGGAAACTGATAATATTTACTGTGAAAGTTAAAACGACCAAACATTGATTCGCATCATGTCACTTTGTACTTGTCATTTGGATCCGTTCTGAATAATAACATGTATTATTTAGTGTATATTTGATTCCACCGTGATACCAAATATATCAACCTAATTTAAAGTCATAGTAAAAGTGGTTTAAAAACCAAGAGACAGAAATGTCAAAGCCTGGCCAGTGGATTCACTGTGTGACCATTGGCCATGCAATTTTCAAGTTGAGCATTGATAAATAATGAAATGCTGCAAAATTAAACCAGATCTTTAAATTTACTGTCCAATACATTGCATGAGCATGGATTTGTTTAGCGTGTGTTTGTTTTTGTTGATTTTGGAGTTTTCACGGTGGATACCCACCAAATGTACGTTTTTTCTAACTCTTTAAATTAGAGTTTAAATTAGAGTTTTTGTGTTCTCAAGTTGGAACGGTTGTCTTGGCACGCGAAAATGAAGAGCACAAAGTTATGTATCCAAATAGATATTTAACTTATGTTTGATATCATCATTGATATGTCAGAATCACGATAATCTACCGTGATTTACAAAAGCTACACTCCGTAGCTTCTGCAAAGTCATGATGAGTCATCGTAATTCTAACATACCCACTCTAATACTAAACACACACTTAATAAGTTCAAACCTAAATGCGGGAGGAAGAACGGTGTGACCCTTTTATTATATCTGATCCATTTATGCTTTAGCAAATTACATCTTTCAATTTTGTCTATTTACTTATACCCTATATATGTTATATTCATTTTCCCTTTGTTACAATTCATCCTCAATCTCTATAGGATGTATATTTAGTCGAATGAGCCAATCTTCCACGACATAACAAACTAATTTTCAAATTTCTACAAGAAAAATTGTTCATATTTAGGGATTGACTGTGTCTTACCTGTAAAAGGAACTTATGAATAAGAAGGAAAAAGGAAACTCTTTAAGGGGACTACAACCCTTTTTTGAAGGGGAACTACATTATCTATAGGGGGTTAGAATTATCCGTAATGAGTTGATAAAAGACAAATGAATAATTTTGTATGTTAGTCTCAATTCAACTTGTAAATGATCAAATTGTAAGACTAGATATCAGTGGTGTCCTATGTTGGAACCTGCGATTTTTCATTTAGAGTGGTATTTATCACTCTATCAAACAAAAAATATATTATCCTCATGATTTTAACTCAGTTGGTAGAGATAATGTATATTATATATACAAGATCTGAGTTTGAATCCCCGCAAAAAATACTAATAATAATAAAGACCTGATATTCTACCTCTCTTAAATTTTTCGTATAGTTTTAGTTATAAATTATTTTATATTTGTAATATTTTTGTCTTTTATTCTCTCTCTTTTCTTTTTTTTTTACATATTCTTCTCTTTTATTCATGAGATAGAGAGCGTTAACAAATATGTTAGCAAGGACGGTAAAAAAATACGGATAGATTCCGCTAGGAGAAATGATATTTGAACAACAATTTTGACAATTTTTGTTACAATTTTCTCTCTCATACTCACATTATTTTTTTACTTTCTCTCTCTATTGTTTTGATTTTTATGTCAATGCATCATTTTTTTTTTTAAAATTCTGATTACCACAAAAGTTACACTGCTAAGTAAAAGTTAAAAGAGTAAGCCTTAAATGGAATATAGCAAAAACTACTAATGGGTACACCCACCTGTCACAGCATATATAGGTTTGAAGGGTCAGGACACCTGTGACTCCAAAGATCCCTTCACTGTAAGGGTAACCTACCCTTCCTCATTTCTCTTCATATATAGCTTTAGAGGCAAACACCCGTAACAAACTAACTCACCCTGAAATAACCTAAGAAAAAATTCAATCTTTTTTCTTCTCCACTCCTCAATCCAGTTATGGGAGATGGTATCGCAATTCAAAGCACAAACAATTCAAACAAGAGCAATAAGGATAAGAAGAAGAAGAAGAAGAATAAGAACAGAGGTGGAAGCAAGAAGAAGATGACCCATGAACAAGTTTTGGCTTTTAAATTTGTAACTGAATGGGTTTCATTGAATAACCCTTCTTCTTTCGCTACTTCATCTCTTGTTGATGATTTTGGGGTGCAGAAGCCTGTGGGAAAAAATGGTGACAGGATTGTGTTTGATTTGCACTGTCACTCTAAATGTAGTGATGGCTTTTTGTCTCCTTCCAAGGTTGTTGAGAGAGCTCACATCAATGGCGTAAGTTTTAACTATGTTTTGTTTTTCTTAGATTTGTTTTTGTTCGAATTATTTAAGGTATGTTGTTCATAGTCCAAATAAAACAAAAAACTGTACTGAGATTTAAGTAGCATGAGCTTGAACACTTAAAATCATGGTTAATTTAGGACGTTTAAAATTGTGGTTAATTGTATTCAGAGGATGATTAATGAATTGCAACACCTTGTTATATTCATTACATATTTGAAATGAGTTATAATCTAAATTACGATTGAATTTTGATTTTGATGTCAAATTGTGTGTCAAAATACCACAACTCTTTGAAATATGTGGATCATTTTATGATTATGGCTATTATTTTTTAAGGATAATGAAGTCAATTTAAGGATGGTGTGGCTGGTAGGAAGTTAATTGTATTGTAGAGGCCTCTAAAATAAGTGGAAGTGGAATTTATTGCATTTTCCAATGAATTCTAATAGATGCTTGTCTAAGGCATTGGTTTTGAATAGAATTGATTTCCTTTGTAGTTTAGGCTCATTTTTTAAAATTTGATACCATTTGCTCATAACAGGTGAAAGTTCTTGCTCTGACAGATCATGACACTATGGCAGGCATCCCCGAGGCTGTAGAATCGGCTCGTAAGTATGGCATTAAGATAATCCCAGGTGTTGAAGTTAGTACAATATTTTATCCAAGGTAATTTTCAAACTTAAGATTCTTGATGCTTGTTAATTGAATTGGCACTTAGGTTAACTTGTGCTGCCTCTCACTAGAGAGGGGGAAAGTGGAAATTTATAAACTATAATTGTCTAAAGTGCATGTTTGGTTCTATGGGGATAAAAAATTATTTTGAATAAATTGATTCTGGTAAAAGTGAGTTGAATGTAACGTGGTTTATGTTTGAATACATTTACATAAAAGTAGGTTGAACGATAAATTTGAGGTTAAAATTCAATTGTAGAGGCAAAAGCTTCAAATTCTAATTTCAAGTTAGAATGAATTATGAAGGCAAAACCAATTCTACTTACCTCCTCGAAAAGTGGAACCAAGCATACACGAAATCAATTGCATTTGAAGTCCTTTTTTTTCTCTCCATTGGTTCTGATGTTTTCCCATCTACTGGCAGTGGCGGAGACACTGAAGCAGAGGAACCTGTTCACATTTTAGCATATTACAGCAGTATTGGACCATCAAAGTTTGAGGAGCTAGATAAGTTTTTGTCAAACATACGGGACGGACGTTATCTTCGAGCAAAGAACATGGTCTTAAAGCTTAACAAGCTAAAAATGGCTCTTAAATGGGAGCATGTTTGTAGGATTGCAGGCAGTGGAACTGCTCCCGGAAGGCTCCATGTAGCCCGTGCTATGGTTGAAGCAGGTTATGTTGAAAATCTCAAACAAGCCTTTGCTCGATATCTTTTTGATGGGGGACCTGCTTACTCCAAGTAATATTGCATTGCCTTCACTTGTTGATTGCTAGCTACTATTTGTGTAGTTAAGGAAAATGATTAAGCATCTTGTATTTTTAGGGGAAGTGAACCTGTGGTGGAGGAAGCAATAAAAATGATTTGTGATACCGGGGGTGTTGCTGTTCTGGCTCATCCATGGGCATTAAAAAATCCTGTTGCCATTATTAGGAGGTTGAAAGAAGCTGGCCTTCATGGGATGGAGGTCTACAAAAGTGATGGAAGGCTTGCAGGTATGTGAATTTTCTCATTTGTTTAATCATCAAAATTATGTTATAGTTTTTACAATTATCGTCTCATAAAACCAAAACTAAGGTGAATCTACTTTGTCAATTGTCATACAAGGTTGAATATAATTTATGCAGTATTCAGAAGAGTGCACAGCATGCTCATTTCTACTACTTGTACTAATCAAATGTAATGTTATCAAATCACCAAGCTAATTTTTAAATAGTGAAACATAAATTGCCTCAAATTGTAAGATTTAGTGAGAATGAAAAATAACTTGAAATATAACAAGTGAAGTGATGCATAGTGTTCGATATAATAGTTTTAAACCCGGAATTGACAAAACAGCTTAGCGACAATCGTCACTAAACAAAATTGTGTCATAAGTCATATTTTTTAGTCTTGCAATTAACTTATATATAGAAGCTAGTGAGTATAATACCCATAACACTTGCATAATAACCAAGCGAACTCACAAGTCATTATTCTGTGTGTTCCTTTTGTGGACATTGGATGATAATTAGATTTGATGGGATATATATATTGTGAAGAACAGTAATACAGTACAATGTTCTATGAGTAACACCATTATTTGCCTTCTGATCCAACATAAATAGACTGTATGAAGCTTAGGCTTAGTGGTTGACCATATATGAAATCACACTGATTCATGGTATTTCACACAATTAAATGCCATCTTCTATTCATCCCATGATATGAATGCTTCTTGCCTAATCCATGATATGAATGCTTCTTGCCTAATCATATTAGTGAAGCGATAACATTCAACACTTGGAATAAGGGTTTAAGTAGGGGTTGTAGTAATGGTTACACTTGCGTTGTGATCTTTGATATTGCAATGAAACGCATATACAATAACATCCGGTTTTGGAACATAAAAAAACCGTTATATTGCGGACAAACTCATCACTACCGTCAACTTGGGCTAGCTGGTGAGATAGAGGCTAACCCTGTCTAGTCATAAAATGAACAATATGCACAACAAAAGCATTCATCTATGACCGAATACTGCCAACTACAATTCATCATGTGGTCACAATTGTGTAATAGGAAATTATTCACAAATAGACGTAAAATCAATCATGGTTTTAATTTTGATCTTGCTTGTTAATTTTTGGTATGCAGCATATAGTGACCTGGCTGATGCCTACGGCCTTTTGAAAATTGGAGGGTCAGACTATCATGGAAGAGGAGGACACCATGAATCTGAACTGGGAAGTGTAAACCTTCCGGTACTAGTTTTGCATGACTTTCTTAAGGTAGCTAGACCTATATGGTGCAATGCTATAAGGGAATTATTGGAGTGTTATGCTGAGGAACCGTCTAATACTAACCTAGAAACAATTACAAGGTTTGGGAGAACCCGCATTTTTAAGGGAGGTTCACCCTTGTATTGTGGAAAGGATTTGATTGATCATTGTTTACCTCTTTGGTTAAGTAGCCAAGAGATGGAAAATGAAGAGTTTGAGGCTACCAAGTTGAAGCTTTCCAACGTTTCTACTAGTCAGGGAGGAACTCCGGTTCTCATCGAGACTTAAAAGTTGTGTATTGTATTCTATAATACAATTTTGTTAATCATTTGCAGTATTTTTGTTTCCAAATTTATTGTTAAATTTGTTGGTCAAGTTTTTAGTGTCTTCTTTTTTTTTTCCCTTTTAAATATTACTTCGGTCATTGAGTCAACATTTATGATATTATTGTGGTATCTTATATAATTGATTGTTTTCTACACATTTGGCGGAAAACATTATGTACAAACTTTCACGATCTAAGTTTTGGCGAGTGAATTCATAATAATAATTTACGTTCTTGTCTATGAGGTGTCAACTCAACGCTAAAAGTTTGATCTTATAAATTTAAGGAAACTGCGTTCAAATCTCCTTGTAGATGGGTGTAAAATAACCAATACTATTTATGATATTGATATTCCATATTGTTGATATTTATAGTGGAACTGTAAGTGAATATTATTTTAGTTTTAGAATTTATGAGTTAATCAATTTACTCATTCAAATTTGTAAAATAGCAGCTTACTCTCAATTCAGTCCACCCACTAGGGATGACAATGGGTAGAGTACTGCTCATCCCTGTATCCATTTGAGTAAATCTGAATAGTACAAATCAAAATACTCCACTTTATGTGCATATTTGGTTTCTACTAACAATAGGGGTGACATCCAGTCACAAGAGTGTTGAATGACATGTCTTGGTAAATTTTCTTACGTTCCATCTTTAATTTTCACTGTCGAAAATGTGGAATGTAGGTTCGCAACACAGAAAACATTCACCACACTGAAATATGAATTTTTTTTTTTTTTTATTCACCACCCAGAAATGTTCTATCTTTTTTTTAGGGGCATCTTTTTATTTTTATTCACCACACAAAAATGTGATTTTTTTTTTTATAATTCACTGTCGAACAGAGAATTATAATTTATTTTTATTCAAGATAACGCAACAAAAACGTGAAATATTATTTGATGACAACGCAAAGGAGTTCTAGAGTGTGTATAAATTACCCCTAAAAAAATGTGAATAAATTAATCTCTTAGATATATGTTTAAATTTATTTAATATTTAAAACTTTACATATTAATCAAAACTTGGGAACCAAGGATGTGGTCACTCTCTAAAAAAAAAAAACAGATGTGGCACTCTAGTAAGAGCATGAACAACCTCTTTCTTTGTCTTCGAACAAACTCGGACATGAATGTTTATGTAAAAAACAAATATTGATAAAACTCTACCATTACACTGTTAACTTTGAAAATTCAATTGATAATAACTTACACTCTGTTAACTTTGAAAATTTAATAAACAAGATAGGAAAGAAACCAAAATATTTAGATTTTAACTTGAAGGCTTCAAATTCTTCAAAATACATGAAAATGGCTAGAGCTCTCTATATCTTCAAGATCCAAAAAATACAAATTCATTAATCAACTGAATCTACAGCTCGGCTTAATCATGGTGTTATATGAAACGCGTATGCACTGACCAACCAAGTACAAGTCATGAGCAGATTCAACTCGGACATTAGAGCACCGATGTAGGAAGGATAGTGTGACCTGACCCCATCATCTATATTTTCCGATCTCCATCTTCTTCTTTATTGTTTTCTGACCGTAATAAATTGATGAATCCACTATTCCAGCAATTGTGAATATACCTATGCAGAGAAATTGAAATCCGTTTTTAATCAGTTGCATGAGGCAAAAAATTGATGTCCCAAATGTATAGAAATGAATGTACAATAGTACAAGTGTATGATTTACCTCCGATGATTGCACAAATATTGGTCAAGAAATGTAAAAATGGAATATGTTCCTCTTTAAAGTTGACCTGCAACATTAAACACGTTGATTTATGAAGTGATCAAATAACAAAAGTCTACTTTTTCTACAAAGTGAAGAACAATATACATAAGTATTGATTATTTATCAAGTGATCAAATAACAACAGTCCTCTTTTTCTACAAATTAAATAAAAAATACAAAATTTAAGCTCTAAAGTTAAAATTTATTAAGATTTGATGCAAGCATTGATTTTGAATTTGATTACAATATTTCTCAAATTTACTTTGTTCAATAAAAGAGATAAAAAAAAAATACCAAAACTCCATCCAAAGTGTATAGTCATGGCAGTTATAATCATGTTATTGTCCTTGATTGAATTTTCTTTTCCTATCCCCCATCTCTAATAACAATTTTTAAATTAGAAAAATATACAAAATGCAAACAGAGCCCAAATGTCATAGGATGAATGAAATGAAATAATTTAACATGCAGGAGTTCGTGACAGCAAAATCAGGCAAGAAAAGCAGAGAATCAACCAATCATGCAAATTATGTTCACAAAATGTGGCAATCAACAATTCCCTAACCAAGGAAATATTGAGAAGGTAATATCTTATGGAAAGACTAAGACCATTAATGTTGTGCCTGGCTGCAACAAACTGACATGTAAAAACACATACTAAGCGTTACCAAGGGAAGAAGCAAAACACTTCACAGCATTTTTATTCAGTTTAGCTGCAAAAAAAAAGAAGTACTCTTACCTTTATTGGAGATATGTCATAGAAGAAGAAAACTCCCGGAACTGCAGCACCCAGTTCTGAACTCTTGAAATGCTCGGTCACGGAATACTGTGGAATAACATTTACAATGTTACTAAGACATTATACAATGAATGACAACATGAAATGAATGTTTATGACATTTAACAATACCTGATTTGAATGTATAACACGACCTCTAATGTCCGTGTATACTGTAGGGACCACCTACAAAGCGTATATAAAAAATGCAAATGAGTGTTAACCCAGTATATTCAACAAAAAAGTAAAGAAAAGATAACAGTGCAATACCATGTAATGTAACATATTATCAGAAGTGCATCTACCAGTGGGAAAAGGGTAATGATATAAAAAAATCGATATTGTTTATATTTTCCAGAGAATAATAGTTTATGTTTTAG
>Ga0315913_1003367_pt1 | contig 19178 bp, 10 predicted proteins | sample MpolsnodulesMG_FD_207736 | JGI IMG/M metagenome (GOLD analysis project Ga0315913, IMG submission 207736) | Medicago polymorpha root nodule microbial communities from Los Angeles, California, United States - small nodules | ecosystem: Host-associated > Plants > Roots > Nodule | place: USA... | reverse complement strand
ATAAACACTTCACAACCATCAGATCTAGTGTACACGTGTAATAATCCTAGACTTCTCAAACTACACCAAATCAAACTTCATTTGCTTCAAACATTTCTCTCACAAAAACATAAAGCTCTCCCTTTCTCTCTACAATTCAGATGAGTCTTCATCTCTTCCGGCCACACATGATGATTCCGGCGCGGTGGTTGTCGGCCAGAGGCTGCGGCGGCGCCGTGCCGAAGAACCAAACTCACCCTTTTTAAAAACTAAAGCCATTTTTCAACCTCCATTTTCATTTTAAAGCCAAATCCAAACTCGGATCGTGCAAAAACACAACGAGAAGGAGTAGATCTAAAGATTAAAACCGATTTGCTCCTCTTCTTCCCTCGCGTTTTCTTCTTCTTCTTCTTCGATCCAGTGGCGCTGTGTTGATTGCTATATGTTACTGTTTCGTCATTGTTTGTTTTCACGGTTTCAGATCTGAAGTTGTTACTGGATTCAAAATCTTTGTGATGTTAGAGGGATTTATGGCTGGGAAACTGCTGGAAACCATTAAGTACATCTAATGGTTTTGGAGTACAACTGCTGGGAACAATTAAGTACATCTAATGGTTTTCCACAACAAAATGGTTTTGGCATTCCGGTACGGTGATGATGATGAACGACGGTGTTGATGATGAGATTGAAGATTCCGCATTTGGTTCGTTATGTTTTGTTTTGTTTGGTTTCATTTGGGGGTGTAGGAAGCAATTATGTTGGGATTTATGCACGGTGCATAAGGATTTTCTTATGCACCATAACCGCTCCCTATTTTAAGGGTCCATATTCTTCCCTCAATAAAATAAAGGGGCCCAAAATTATACTAGTATATATGCTCTCTTGCAAGTCATGGGAAATACCATAACCCTAACCTTTCTCAAATTTTCTCTAATTCTTAGGGTTAGGAAATCACTAGCTGCGGCTGCTCACCACCCTTTCTCAATTCTCTTCATTCTCTTAAATTTATGCTGCCATTAGTTTACCTTTTGTTCTTTCCATCATCTGTTATTTTGTGTTTTTAATTTATCTTCACCTTTGCGGATACAGAAGCAAAGAATGATTTTATTACTTATATTATATTTTTATTAACAAGTGTAATTTCCTTGATTAATCAGTCGGTCTATTAGAGTCCCATAATCCGATTCAAATTCCATACTTAACGATTGAGTAAAGCTCCATTTAGTATCTATGGTTCTGATGCACAGGTATTTTATTTTTTAGCTGTATTCTGATAAGTGAATATGGACGCAACTGTCATTCATTCATATAGATTTAAATGCTCATTGGTTCTGACAAGTCTCCTTTTAGGCCTTCCGCACATGGACCCTAAATCTAGCAAATCAGCTACTCGATTTCGGATGCTTCTTTTGACACATAACCCTCCAATCGAGAAAGTTATTCAATCCTTTGTTGCTCCTCGTTTTCTTGAATTTCTACACAGAGACGATTTTCCTCAACTTCGGGTTTGTTTCAAACTTGTCTACCTTTTTGAAATTTATGTTGTATGGTGTAGTTGAAATTTTGTTTGTATGACTTCAGATATGTTTCAAACTTGTCTAACTTAAGGATGATTTTGTATGACTTTGTTGAAAACTATGTTATATGTTTATACTAGAATAGTAGAACTGGGATTGTCCTTTTTTTTTTATGCTGACCTATGTTGAAAACTAAAACCCTGAATTTGGGAAACATTGCTGTGAAATGAGGTGCTGTGATCTTGTTCTCATTCATGGTGCGCTGATCCCGATATTATCCCAGTTAAAAGAGCAAGAGCGAGCAAACATAAGAAAATAAAACAAAATAGAAATGTCTTTAGTTTTCATGGTAAAGTTATCTTTTTTACTTGGTATCGGTGTAAAGAGTTAGTGGTCACATAAATAAGGCATTTAATCTAGGATACCATTCAGTATCTATTTTACTTCTTGTTTGTTATTTTTACTGTGCTTTGGTGTGTATGTTTTCCTCCTATTCTTACTAGAATGTGATTCTCATTTTACTTTATTTTTATTTTTTTAAATTGTAAGAAGCAACATTTTTTGCAATATCCACAAGGATTGTTAGTTAATTAAGCATATTGAAAATCTCATCCAATGTGACATACATTAAGTTTCCAACATCAAGATATAATATTTGATAATCCATCCTTTTATTTCTGGAAATGTAATGTGTTACTTGATGAATGAGTTCGGTCTAAAAATTTTTCAAAGGAAGCTTGTTGCTTTTTTCTTCTCCTGATTGTTTTTTTCTTTCAGATTCTATAGTTGAACGATGGATATTGAGGCTTCTGATTACTCAAAATTGTAATGCTTCTGTTCAGACTACGGATACTACTACGCTACCAGTTAAGAGGCTATTTGATAACAACAATTCCTTGAACATTTCTGTTAAGAAATTAAAGGCGTCACCATATGATGATCAGGACAAAGATGAAGATCACATTTCTTTTTTGAAGATAAATAAAAGGCCAGGCAAATCAGCTGACAATTCATTTTCCTCCCTAATGAAAAAACTTGAATTGTAAAAAAATTATTCGAGGAATGCAATGGGCAAGTAGAAGAGAGGCGATTGCTGTCCATGAAGAGCTTGAAAACAAGAACTATCTGAAAATAATGGAGGAGAACATTGTACAACATCTGCTTAATGACAATCATGGTACAACAGCTTCTTACGAAATATCACTTATGTCAAAATTGACATACGTTTTAAGTTCTTAATGCAACATTCAGAAATGATTTTGGATAATCCATTCTTAATGATGATCATGTTACAACTTGCAACAGATTCTATTGAAATATCACCTATGTCAAAATAGGATACTAGTGTTGATCCTTGATAAGTAGTCTCACGTTTCATATTTTAGAATGTTTAAGTAGGCATAATTGTTTGTTTAATGTTAGTTATAAGCCTTATGTATGCCTTCATGTAATTCATATTATCTCATAATTAATAACATTTCACAGAGATAATAATTTCGCAACAATCATTCTCTACTTTAATGCTTTGTGTTCACTATAATCACTTTTTCTACATGGATCTTCTTCTGCATGAAAGAACTATCAAGTATCAAGTACAAACAAAGTGCTTTCATGTGCTTCTTAAGCATATTAATTGCTATGAATTGTATATAATATTTTTTTTTTTAAATCCAACTTCATAATATTAATTTGTAAAAGAAAGTGGATAATATAAATTCCACTCATCTTTAAAACTGAAACATCATTACCTTTTTAACAGGTTTTGTTCCTTTCTAATTAATAATTTGTTCTAATTATCTTTATAATGTATTCTGGATTTTGATCAATGTTCTAATATTGGAAAATAGACTTGTGGATTAAGAAAGTATTTCTATTAACAACATATTTAAAGTGTTGCTTCTATTAACAACATATTTAAAGTGTTGCTATTAAGATATTACTATGCTAATCGGTATAATGTGTGACTCGTCGAAAATGGACTGAAAAATAACTCATAGCATATCTTAATCTTTTATCCATTGCTGCATGGAAACTAGTGTGGTACATGTTAGTGTTGTCACTGAAACAGAAAGGTATATGGTCTCTTTGTGTTGATTCTTCAAAACCAATGATAAGGGACGAAAATTATATGAAAAGTATAATGAGAACTGAAAGCAGAGAAAACAGAAGGTTTTTTCTTATAACAACTTGCATCATATTACAAGCATTTTACTACTATTTGCAAATAGATCTTATGGGAACCAAGAATTTTCTCACAAGCCCTCTCTTGGATCTCTATCAAGATGCAATTATTGAGTGCAAAAGGGAAATTGAAGCATGTAAAATCTTTTGTTATGTGAAATTTTTCAGGAACATCGACTATGCCATTTTCCAATAGGTAGTTATTTTTAGACATTATTATTTCCGTAATTTATATATAATGGCCACATCGCTCCACTATTCTAATGAAGTTTCAAAGACTGTTACTCTTATTCATCAATACAATATTGAAAGATTTGTTTGTTGAAAAAAAATATTGAACTGCTAATTTTTGGCATCTTAAAATAGAAAATTTCCTAACAGTGTTTGGTATTATTGATAAATGTTAGTCTTCTTATAAGTTATATAGCGATAAAAGATGGCATCTCATTGTAGTGGAGATAACATGTCAAGAATCAGTCCACTGGAATCATAAAGGTAACACTTGAGCTTAATATTTGTTGCCATATTTTTATTTGATTATGTATCTTGCATTCTTTATAAGATCTGGTTGGTCTAGCTTGTGATTCATTTAATCTCTATCTAGCAGAAAATGTAGGAACTATATATCAAACAACAGAATCACTTTGTTGAGGTGACATAGCTTGTGATTTATGTTTACAGTAAATTTCAGTTAGATCAGTTGATTCATTCTTCAATTTTATGTTTACAAGTTTATGGTTTCAGACTTGTTATAACTTATAAGACACTTTTTATTTCAGTTAGATCAGTTTATGGCTACTGGTCGAGACTTGTAGAGATGACATTACTAGTTAATCGCTACTATATTAGACTTGTACAAATGCATTTTAAATTATGTCTTATAAGTTAATCACTTACCATTACAAGTTATGGCTACTGATACTGAGATTACTATCTTGTATTTGTGTTAATATTTGAGAAATGATATCTTCTATGCAGTATAGCCTATATGTTGTTAGCTTGTTATCTATCATTGATAGGAAATATGTTAGTTGCAACTTGTTTGAATGTGATGAGATGCCTCCTCTTTATAAACGCTTCTCAAGAGTCAAGATGTGGGACTAAATCCCACAGAGTGTTGGCCGCTAACACAACCCTCACACTTCAGCCCGCCCGACCCAATAGACCAGAAGCGTGGACAATGCAGGAAGCCCAACGATAGACCCGATAGGCTCTGATACCATGTCACAAAAATCGAGGCCTATCTCATCCTTATAAAACCGGCTTGCAAGGTGAGGAGTGTCTCCTCTTCATAAACTCTTCTCAAGAATCTTATCTATCCGACGTGGGACTAAATCCCACCGAGTGTTGGCCGCTAACAATGATGACAATTTAGGTAACTTGTTGGTTCATTTTGCCTTCCACTTGCTTTAATTTTATACATTTTTGTTTCTTGTTTGTATTACTACTAACTCTTCTCTTCCAATCAAACTGGGATGATATAATTGATGGTGTGTTGGAGACTTATGAAGTGTCTGCAAGCAAAATTTGATGATGTTTTCATTTAGGGTAACTGTCTTTGTGGCAAAATTTGATGATGTTTTGATTTAGATAAGTGCAAGCAGGTTCTTTGATGGTTGGAAAAACATCATATGTTACTCCATCCTCAACCGACTTCCGCTGCACACCAAACAAATTGAAGAACAAGGGGAGAGTGGGAACACCATTCTCATACTCACACCGGAATTGAAATACATTCACGAAACCCCAAAGCTGGAAGACAACAATTTTTTTGTGGTTCACCACCTCCATCTCAAAGCTGGTAGAAACACTACATAAATAGGATTTCATGCACAGGGAAGGCATCCGTCACAACGACTAAATATTCGGTTGGTGTCACCATTGGGAAGTATGTTAAATTCTCCCAAAGATGCACCCCTGGCCACTTAACAACGACTAATCTAAGGGACCCATCCCTTGACCACATTATGGCTTGGATTCATCCATCACAGGTTAAGCTTAAAAGTGCGATCCTCTCTTTTAAAAAAAAAAAAAGAAGACTCCGTTACTATATAGTTTTAGTTGCATAAAACTTGTGCATCAAAAATATAATTAATTAAGTGTTCCATTTCCTTTAACAAATAGTCATGATCCCTACTCCACTTTTCACCCTATCGCTTCTCAGATTGATCTAATGATATAATATTTTGCTCTTTCAGATGCTCATGAAAGTTGATGCACTGACCAAGTCCATGGAATAAAATGAAAGAGAGAAGCAATTGCTATAGAGGAGGTTTCATCAATAAACCCGAGGTTGATCACAAGGAAAACAGAAACACAAATTCCTCCAAAAGGTTCTTTAACTTGTTTTGCGGAAATAAACGAGGTATCTAAAATGGATTTTCAATTAAATAAAGTGTCTTATTTAATTGCACGTTAGTTTTCATTGTTTTTTACTATTAGGGTACTTCAGACAATAGTGGTATATGTACTACATAATTAAAACTTCAATTGCATTAATGTTACTCTGCGTGTCTATTTTTTCCAGCACATGCAGATAAAGGATATAGCACTAGAAGTTTTCATGTGCTTACAAGCAATGCAAACCCTCCTGCACAGAGTCCAGTTCCTACAAAAAACAGGACTGATATCATATCGTTACTCTGGAATTAACAAAGGAGTTCAATACCCTTATTGCAATTTACGTTCTAATTTCTCTTGTGGTAGATCAGATCATAGCAAAGGTAAACAGACGCAGTGGTAACCAGACGCAGACAAAGAACGAGCCAAGGGTTGATGTTACCTCTGTGTCTCTTCGTAATGGTTGAAATTAACTCAGAAGAATTCACTACAGGTATGTTATGAAATTACAATATCTGATTTTCTTTTAATAGTTTAGTTCTTTGAAGCACTAACTCAAGAACCGAAGAAATCAATACTAGTACCATTTTAAGAAAATAGATGTAATTGAATGTAACCACACTCTTCAAGTTTAATCCACCAACACCGACACGCTTTCACTTTAAAAGTGTCAGTGCTACATAGGTTAGTTTACCTATGAAAACTCTAACCATAAATAAGTGATGGGGACAAGTACGTCTTCCAATGATGAGCTTTCCTTTAGCAATGCAATTGTAAGTGATGGGGACAACGAGCTTTGTCGTGTCAGATATGGCTAACTCATTATGGCCATGTTTTCTCCAAAAGGAAGGCATCTAGCATTGCCTTCTCAAGTTGAACAACATATGGGAGAGTCTACTTCTGAACTCTGGAGTTTCTGTTGAAGAAAAATAACAAATTTAGTTCTTGATCTGGTCTGGTTGAGATCTTCAAAAGACAGACCACTGGAAAAAGGCTCATTGAACTATGTGGTGTTTGTCTTTAATGTATTCGTCCATAACCAGGGGGGTGGACTAGCAAAAGACAAGCCGGAACTCAATTTAGTTTGTGATTAAGGTAGGAAGATGCTCAATTCAGTATGTGATAGAGGTGGGTGGCTAGGGTTGAATGTGTTGTTGGATGAAGAAAAATCTGCAATTCTCAAAAGGAGGTGAAAGATCTTGATCTTTACATTAGGTTTCAACTGCCCCCAATTGCTATACACTAGAATATCATAATCTAACGTACAAAGAAGTCTTATTTAAGTGACTCGTAAGGTTCTCAACTTCATGATCAATATAAGAGTTTTCAAATAATATAATGTACATGATGAGTGTTTAAGAGAAAAGATTGTCAAAAATTTATGCTTAGAAAAATAGTGTTATGATACATATATAGTATTTGGAATGTAGTTAAAAACAAAAATTATAAAATGTGCTATCACAATAGAGTGAAACGATTCACTCCGGTAAGTAAAACAATTCACAAAAACCTCGTGTATGTATGAAATGATTCGCTTAAAAATATGGCAAAATATTTTTCTTAAAGAGGAGTAAAACGGTTCCTACATAAAGTGAAATGATTCAAATTATTTCTACGAGTTTATGAAATGATTCAATTCATATGAAACTAAGTAATTTTTCAAAAAACAATATAAATTGAAAGAATTCAGGCCTCCAAAATGTGCAACCTAGGGACAAAATTTTTATCCAATAGTGGCCTGACAAGGGTCCGACAGTAATGTGTGGCGGTGGTGGTTGTGATTTTTATTTAAAAAAATTGGAAAGATCATTGATTAGTTTTTTTTTTCCTTCATGAAAAACTTATCATTAGAGGGCATCTAAGGCTTTTTACACTAGGCCCACAAGTAAGTAGACATATAGTGGGCTGTGGTCAAAATAACCTAACTCAACAATAAGACCTAAAATATTCTTTTCAAAAAAAAGAAGACCTAAAATATGAAAATTTCCCTTCAGCCTTCGCCTTTTGCTCTAATGCATCATTCAATGACGAATGTACCCCTAGATGAGTTAACTATCATTCGTTGGTCTTCGACAATTAAATGCCGCTCAAAGAATGATATTTAACTATCGTTGGTATCTACGAAAATTAACTACCTTTTTATTATAAATGCAGTATGAAACATTTAAATGCAAAACCAAGACACAAAATGACCTGTCTGGACATTTGTAACTCTAAAACACCATGAAACGAGCAGTACAACAATTATCTATCATAATCAACAACAAAACATCCTCATTCAAAATTCAATTACATTCCACCGGTTCAACATTGCATTATCTATACACAAACTATTGAAATTCAGCAGCAATCTAACATTTAGAAAATTGACAACCTATTACACAACATTACATCAAATCTCTACTAACAATTTAACTAATTATTAGAGCTAATTATTGAACGAACCTGGAGCTAGAGCTAATTATTTTCAACTATCTAGAAAAACAAGGATGCCACATCGCCAATATCTTTAAGCATCTTATGATGATAGCTAATATTCCTAGTGATCGTTGCCAGCCCCTAAATCTATGCATGGGACGTACAACAACATGACATGATTTCTTCATTTTCACCAAGATGAATAAAATATTGGTTAAGTTGTGTCTAAACCTCATCCAACTTGTCTCCCTTTCTCTCATGTTAGACTTCGCCAAAACCATAGTTTTTTCTTCTTCATCCAATAAAGAGGGACGATTTAGGGTCAATTTTTGTCCCAAAATCACTCCTCTAACTCGTTTATCTCTTTCCCTTTTATTGAAATAAATGATTTTCACATATATTTCATTTTTTATTTTGTGGTTTTGTCGTCTTAGTGCGACATTGATTTTTTTCGTCGTCTTTGTCCGGCGTTATTTGTCTTGTTTTGTTCAGGTATTAGTTCGGTTCAGATTGTCAGATCAGCTTCGATCCAGTGCAGATTCAATCAACGACTCTGGCGTTGTCCACGTTGCAGATTTGAAGATATGGTTATTTCGAAGACTTGAAAATATTGGTTAAGTTGTGTCTTAACCTCTTCTAACTTGTCTCCCTTTCTCTCATGTTAGACTTCGCCAAAACCATAGCTTTTTCTTCTTCATCCACCAAAGAGGGGTGATTTAGGGTCAATTTTTGTCCCAAAATCACCCCTCTAACTTGTTTATCTCTTTCCCTTTTATTGAAATAAGTGATTTTCACATATATTTCATTTTTTATTTTGTGATTTTGTCGTCTTAGTGCGACATTGGTTATTTTCGTTGTCTTTGTCCGGCGCTATTTGTCTTGTTTCGTTCAGGTAATAGTTCGATTCGGATTGTCAGATCAGTTTCAATCCGGTGCAGATTCAATCAATGGCCCCGATGTTGTCCACGTTGCAGATCTGAAGATACAGCTATTTCAGAGACTTGAATATAGTCATATATGTAAGCTTTTGTACTTTGCCGTTTTATGCTATTAACATGGATGTTGTGAGTTTGTTCGCAGATTCATCTTTTTTATTTTTAGCGAATTTGCAATGTATCGATGTACTCTACCAATTTGAATGAATTGATATCATTTATTTTTGTCAAAAAACACTCATTCATCTTGTCGGTGCAAGTTAAAAAATCTTAATTATCTGCTTGAAAGCTTCATATCGGACACGAACTTTAACTTTTCCATCACGAGACTTGTTTTACTCGATGGGAGTAGATACAAGAGCAAATATCAGATTAAGATGAAACGAAAGAAGTGATAAAATAAATTGTAAATTAACCAGAGACATGTATTTATTTATATAAAAGGAGGTGAAATAATATCCACTTAAACCCTCGGTTCTCTGTCCATCATATAAAACATAAAAGACATATATTTATATTATGTTAGGGATTTATTGACCACAAATAAAATGTCGATGAATTATCGACCACAAAAAGTATATGTCAACGCATTATTAACAAAAACAATTAAAAATTAACATCAACAAAAAAGTTCCAAAGCATATCTAGTGAAAGTTCTTCTTCATCTTCTTCAATAACTTCAAATTCTTTATCTTCAATATCTAGTAATCTTTTAACTTTGCCTCCATCTTATGTTAACTCCATTAAAATTATAGAGCCACTAATTATTTGTTTCCTTCTTTAAATAACCACGCAACCTAAACTGGCACAGACCCAGGTAGAGCTAACTGTAGCCCTGGGCCCTCACTACATTTGAAAAATAAAATAGAAAACTAGTAGTCATTTTGTTGATTATAAGATAGAGTTTTATTGTTAGAGAGATGCTTACAACTCACATTTTAACACACACTTTCTTTGATTGGTTAAAATTCATGTTACCAACCAAATTTATATGGGACCCACATGATTTGATGGGGCCCATGAGAATTTTAACCACAGAGTGTGTTGAAAAGTGTGTTTTAAAATGTGTGTCACTAGCATTCCTCTTTATGTTATTACCTTTTGCTTGTACGTTCAGTTCTATATCGTAACTTTTTTGCCTAATAGAGGGATATAGATTAATATATACACAAAAGGCACGACAAAGAGAGAGGGGGTAAGGGATAGAGATACTATTTATTTTAAAAATTTAACAACCCAAAATATATATAACTATTTTGGTAGTGTTTATTTGAGTATGAGTTCTAATTATTTGAGTGAATTTATATAATTAGTTTTGGTAGATCTTATTTTTTTTTGGTATATTTGTTTTTAGAGTTGTCTATGATATTAAATATGACAACTGCAACAACTGAAAATTGTTAGATTACTTATAGTGAGTGATGTTTTTATTGACATTGCAAATTTGAAAACAATTCAATGTTTCAATAATATGAAAAAACTATAGAGAACAATTATAATGTATATTTATGCTTTTAGAAAATAAATGTTATATATATGGTGAAAACTACTTAAAATTTATGAGCCCGTCTATGCCTAAACTGACACCCACATTTCCTTGAGCCCGTGTCTTCAAGCTTCAAATTCTTCATGGGTGCTTTGCAGTCACCACTACTTTCACAAGCCAACACTAACATTTGTTTCTTTAAATTAGATTTATCTATATAAAATGAAAGTAAACTTCGCCTTTGTTGCTTGTCGACGAACCCAATTAATCATATATCATTTCAAACTTTCCATTGTATCTACGGTGTCGTGTTTATTTCATTATCACGACGTTTGGAAACATAGGAACCAACAAGAGAAGGTTTCATATTAGTGAAACCAACAAGAGGTTTAACATAAACAAAACCAACAAGATAAGGTTTCACATCTACGAAAGCTTTAAGAATGTTTGGTTTCACATCAGCAGAAGCTTCAATCGTAGACGGTCTCAATTCGACGGAAGACTCGACATTAGATGGTTTTGAGTCATCTGAATTATCAACCGCATTTTCAACCATAATTATCAACAAACAACAAATAATTGCAAAAAAAAAAAATAAGTATCAAAATTTAATTCAATCATTAAATGCAACAAAATAAAAGAAAAAATGCAAAAGGCCAAATATTGGGTTCCTATGAATAATAACTGTCGCTGGCACCTATTGTAGTTAATTGTTGTTGGGAGCTATATGGTAGTTAACTACCTCTACGAGTTCACGTTACAACCAACAAAAATATCGAAAAAAAGCAATAAGGTAAACAGTTTAAAAGATGCAATATCTGTTTCTTGACGTCAAATCTGTATAAATCTTCTAACTATCATTCTTCAATGATTTGGGACAAAGATTTAGCAAAAAAAAACCGAACTTTTTTTATTATAGATAGGGAGATAGCAAAAAAATCGAACAAAATTGGTGAGTGAATAGTGTAGGAGGAAGAACGCTGTCTGAAATATGTAACATGTGAGTTAACTACCATTCGAGGTAAAAAGGTATAATCGGGTGTCTGAGAGCAAACTAGGCAGTCTAAAGAGCAATTTTTCTGTGATATAGTGAGCTTGGTGGGGACTTATTTTTTTGGGCTTTGTGACTTGGGTCTATTGACAACTCAAGTTATAAATACTCTCGAAGTCATTTGAAACCCTAACCTATCTCAATTTCTCTCTCACATTCATAGGGTTTTGAGATCCCTAGCCGCAGCTGCTCATCAACCATTTCCAAAGATTCACGTATACCTATATATAATATAGCAGAGATTTGATTTTCCATAACCTTTCATTCATTCCTTCAATTATTGATTTTTTGTTTTTTTTATTGATCTCCACCTCTAGGGATACAGCGGCAAGAATGATATTATTTCTTATATTATATTTTTCATCAACAAGTGTTATTTCTTTGATTAATCGGTCGAGCGCTGCGAGTCCCATATTGCGTATCAGTATGCTATGTTGCAGATTTCTTCATGACATTGACCTAGGACTGCGATGCTCTTCGGTCCTTGCTCTGTGGGAGGTAATTTATTCCTAAAATGAGAGTCTCAATAGGTTTTTGTTGTTCTGCTATAAATATTTAACCTCATAATTACAGTATATTTTGATGTATTTATGAATGGTTCATTTTCATTTTAGATCTCATCATTTAGTCCCAAAAACCAAAATGACAATTACAACGTATGTTGATTTATTAAATTTTTATATAAATACGTAGTTGATGAATTTAATATGTGTTCTGCCATTGTTATGTTTAGAGGTTATCACACTTCAGAAATTAGTAGTTTTTTAAGGATTTAAAATGCTTCAATTTATTCTTTAGGAAAAGACAGGTGCTGTGCTTAAAAACATAGGGAGAAAAGTCTAATTACATTATTTTTGTGGCAGGATTTTCCTTCAATAAAGAAGCTGAAATCTAACATGGTATTAAGGAAGGTAAGATTATGAATTTATCTTTTGATTATCTTATAAATGAAAATTCATGTTTTATACTCTAAAACTTGAATGCTCATATAAGTCTTGCGTCTTGTTTCTTTGTAGAATATCCATCTGATCTGACATCCTTTATTTATTTATTTTATCGAATTTAGTATTATGTATTCTGATTAAATGGGTAAACAAGTAAAAATTTAAACCATTTTTTACTTTGCAGGGTAAGCATATTGAAAAGCTCATCCAGTGTGATAATTAGTTAGTTACTCCCATACAAACTTACTTTTACTTAGTTTATAAAGATGACTATTGTTTGCCTAGCCTTAATTTTATGTTATTTGCAGTTTAAATAAATGATAATTCCTTTTAAAAAAATACATTTTTATATCAGGAGTCCGTATTTAATATTTGAGCGGGATCTCCAATTTTTAATATTGAGCTATGCTATTTGGTGCAAAGAAACTCGTGTGCAAAATTAAACGAATAATTAGCAACCAACTTTTAATATTGTTGTAATAAAGGCAAGAGATTGTGCCTAGGTCATTTGCTTTATCGTACCTCATAGCATTTTTCTTTAATATTTGATAGTTCTGACAATGATCACAATTTACTACTACAGGAAGAGCAGCATATCCAGGACTTAAGCTTGGTAAATGAGTCTCATCCAGAAATGAGAAGAGAGGACTTAACTCAAAAGGATTCCATGTCGAACTACATGTGTCGTCTAACACGATCTAAAAGTTCATCCCAGAAGTTCAACTCTTGGACTGTAGGTACTTCTTCTGGAGAGAAGGAAGATAAGGAAGACGGTTCATCCCAGAAGTTCAACTACGTTGATGGATTAGTTGATAAGAATCCTTCTTGTTCGGTGTCTAGACTCACGACTGTTAACCCTAAGGTTCAGAAGACTCCTGATTTCATTGACCAACTTGGTTCTGATGATGGTGAAAAGACCAATAGGGATGAAATATCTAGCCTTGAGTTGGAAGAAGGAAGCCAGGGAATGTCTCCAGATAAAGAACCTCTGGCTTTGTCGGAACCATTGAAGTTACTCAATGATGATGCTCAGGAAGTTCCGGCTTCTGAACCAGTTATTGACAATGGTCTGCATAATGACATGCTACAACAGAACAGGTGGGAAGTAATTTGTTCCTGAAATCGATAGGACTCTAAAAAGGGAAGCATAACATACGAACTATTTGAACTTGCATCAATGTATCCACAACCAATTTACACAGAAGGGCTGTTAGTTAACTAAGCAAATTTGATAATGTTCTTCATGTAATTCATATTATCTCATAGTAAATATTACATACAATTTACTTTTCTCTAGTTTTTTTTTTTTTAATGACTTCTATCAGGGATAGTATAATTTTTCTATAATCTTTCTCAAATTTAATGCTTTGTGTTCACTATAATCACTTTATCTACATCGATCTTCTTTTGCATGAAAGAACTATCAAAGTGCATTCAGCTGCTTCTTAAGTATAGTAATTGCCATGAAATGATACAATATTATTTATAAACTCAACTTAGTAATATTACTTTGCAAAAAAACGTAGATAATATAACTTCCACTCATCTTTGTAAGTGAATTGTAAATGAAACATGAATACCTTTTGACAGATTATATTCCTTTCTAATTAATAATCAATGTTCTAATTATGCAAAATAGACTTGTGGATTAAGATATTACTATGCTAATCAGCATAATGTACGACCCCCCGAAAATGGATTCAAAATAAATCTTAGTGTATTAATATTATCATCTTTTATCCTTTCTACATGTTAGTTGTGTAGGTGAAACATAAAGGCATATTTGTTTCTTTGTATTTGCACTATTATGTTAGGCATTAATCGTAGTTATAAGCAATGAAATGCGTAGTAATAGCAGAGAAAACTGATGGTTTTTTTCTTAAAATAACTTGCATAATATTACAACTCTTTGCAAGTAAATGTGATGTATCAATAGATAATAGAAAACGTATTCAATAGATGAAGAAAATAAACTTGTAGAAGAGAGTGAATCCCAAACTTCCTTAGAACCAAGCTCCTCGTAGAACACTCTTTATTAAATTATATCCCTTCTTCTTATAAGCCCTCACTTGGATCTCTATCAAGATGAAATTAATATAAGTGAAACTGGAAAATTGAAGCATGTAAAAGCCTTGGTCATGTCCAGTCATTTAGCAGCATCCTATGTAAAAGCATCCAAGATAGTTTTAGACATTATTATTTACAGATTTTATATGTATTCGTCACATTACTCCACTAATCTTTGATGTTTCCAACATTGTTCCACTTGTTCAAGTATCACTCAGTTTAACTTAGTAAGCTAATAAGAGAATCACACAATTACCGTCTAATTCAGTAATAACTCCATCCTTTTATTTAGTTGTTTTGCAATACGTCAAGAGAAAAATGTATCACTGATAAATTTCTGGCTTCTTTGTTGTGACAACGAAGTTTTTGAGCATCTTAAAATAGAAAAATTCCTATCAATATTGATATTATTGTAGTGATTATTACAGTGATACAATATAGCATCCCATGGCAGTAAAAATTAAACTGTTTTATATTTAGTTTTTAATTGGAGTGATTATTAACGTTTAATAGATTTCCTTCAATGAGTGCATTTTGGGGCATGAACTAAGAGCCAAATATTAAATGGAAATCTGCTATCATTCCAAATCTATTTTTTATAGTATGTATTTAATAATGTCTAAATGCACTTTCGTGCTGGAATAAACACCAACAGTGGCAAATCTGTTGTTTGTTTTCAGGCTAATGATTTTTGGAACTGTGATCCTAACTATTTTATGAATATTGCAGTGACTGAACGGTTTTCTATATGATAGGCTACAAAAAGAGGAAGCCTTGTGAAATCAAAGACACAAGTTTGAAAAATAAAGATATGAAAATAAGGTATATAACAGTTGTTACCCACTTCTATGAGCTATGCAACATTAACACTTCAAATTGATGGTGTGTCCAGTACATGTCATTGTCTGAAACCAACACGACCCTACCACTTTTACAATCAATCACTATTGTTTATTAAAAGTATTACTAGTCTCCCGTGTAATTACATGTGTTGTGTCCACTGTCAGTGTCTATGTTGTTTTACTTATATTGAGAGCCGGGGAATTGCGTATAACTTTGTTGATTTTCCATGAATATTGCTTTTATTTGATGTGTATGCGATCATGGAAGAGATCCAATTTTGTCCAACAATCGGGCATTCCAACAAGGCATAAATATTGTCCTAAAAAATAGTACGACAAATTACAAATTATGTTGGGCAAGTCTCACTTGTACTACTAACTCGTGATAGAGTAGGAAAACAATCACGACACACGCGCCAGACAAGATTCTTAATTTTGGGTGGAGCTTTGATGTTCCATATTAGATTTCATCAACCCGGTTTATGTAAGTGTGAATTATCAACAATTTCATTATCACGCACATTCTATACGCATTGTCAACGGAATCTTTACTACTCTTCTCAATGTTCCAAATCAATCTATCCTCTATGAGTAAATGATGCAAGGGGTATCCAAAATCAACTAGACAGTATGGTGATCAAATAAATGATACAATAAAGGTGCTTTCCATACCTTGCAGATTGATCAATAATGTCTCTCACCTTCACATGAGCCAGAGGTGCATAAAAAGGACCGTCGGTAGGAAGGACCTTCCCATCTATAACCCAAGGGTCACTAAAAAGAGAGATAACTACACCTGATCCTATGTGCCATCGTGCCCTCTATTTTACAACCATCTCTGAGTAGAAACCGCTTCGCCACACATAACTTGGATTATGTCTAATTCTTGACCCAATAAAATCACTATTAGGAAAGTAACACACCTTGAATAATCGAGTTACCAGACTTTTAGAATCTATTTGAAATTGCCAACCCTTTTAACCAAGCATAGCCACATCGAAAGAGGTAAGGTCTTTAAAAACCCATTCCCCCATATTTCTTATGGACTGGTAGTCCTTCCCACCATAGCCAGTGCAAGCCTCGTCTTGAAGAGCCCCCATGACGCCACCAAAACACATTCATCATTTTTTTTCTATTGCTTGTATTTACTTGTTTCGATGTAGGAAAATGCTCATAATATATGAAGGGATATATTTGAGAACTGATTTAATTATTATCTCTCTACCCGCTTTAGAAAGACACTTGTTACTACATGAGTTTATCTTTTGCTATATTCGGTCTTTCATAAAGCTAAAAGTTGTTTCTTTTCTTCGACCAACCATCGACAAAAGTCCCAAATACTTTTTGGCGCACATACCAGATTTATCCATAAAATTTGTATATATTTCAATGACAGAAACAACATAGCAACTATGTTACAAATTCTTAGATTTTTAATGACACTAACAATAGAAATTATTATAGGAAAACTTGTATAAGGATATAATTTGGATAATGAAAAACACAGTGCAAAATCTCACATTCCCTTTATATATTGTATAGATAAAAATTAAGGTATAACATGAAAAATATAATAAAACTCAAAAAGCCCAATACCTTGTAAAAAAATATTTGATTGATTAAGGTTTACATAAAACAATACGTGTCTATCTTTCCGCTCTTTTTATTGTGCTAACGTTTGTAAGTTGTGAACGATGTTTTTTATGAAATTTAGATTTTGATTGAAGTATAAATATAGATGTTTTATAATTAATTTCAAATTATAACAAACCCATCAACTCATGTGTATCTATTTCGATAACAAGAACAATATAACAACTATGATATATATTCTGATATATTTTAATGTTGATTAATGACGACGTAAATGATGAGTCTGATAGATGAATTCTGTTGTAATTATGAATTATTGATGATGTACTAATATGTGGTATTTAGAGGGTCTTCCTCATGCATCATACCATTTTTAGGACCATGTTGAATGACAAATGTTGTATGTATGTTCAGTAACACAACTCTAACATACAAATGTTGATTAGAAACCGGTACCGGCATGCATATAGAGTCGAGTTAGGGACATTGCATACATAATTGCAAGTCTATTTGAAGATGTGTGATTTAAAGATGTTTAGCTATTTAAAGATGTGGTATTCAATGATGTGCCTCTATATGGTTATATATGAAGGGTTTGTATTTTTCTAAATGTCTATTCAATAATCCTAAATGTTGTTGATGCTTACATGTCATTATAAGATGTTGACTGATGCCTATTGTTTTTATTAAATGAATGTATATGTTTAAAAGTGAATATTTCATGAATGTGATATATACATGCCTAAATGTAATTGACGTGTTCTTTTATCTGAATCTATACATGTGCTTATGCATCTCTTGTGTTGGATATATTATCACCCTCTATTTGGATTGTATTCTCGCTTGGTATAGGTACGCATGAAGAAGAAACTTAGGAGCCTTTCTCGTCATTTTCTTTCGCTGCTTGGAGCCTTTTAATTTATTTCGGGTCAAGCTCTGATTCTGTAACACTAGGGGTTGGGGTTTATTTTCAATTATTATACTTTGTTTTGGAATTCACTATTTGAACTCATTTTATTTTATCAACACAATGTGACGATATTTGAACTTATTTTCCGCTGCGACGTTTAAATTTAAATGAAGTGTTTTTGAATAAAAGAAGATGTGTGACACCCTTGAACCTTGTATTTATCTATTTATTTATTTATTAAATATTGTATTGGGGTTTGAGGATGTTTCATGCAAAACCTCCCTAAGTTTCTCCTTCACTAAAAAAATTTCTCCCTCCTTCTCTACAACAGCCATACCCTCCAAACCCTCCCTGTTAGCCTCTATCTCACCCTTCACATCCTTCGAATCATGCCGGTCAATCCTTGCTAATTTTCCACGTACACGGAAATGATGAAAACTAACATCATTCAACGCTTTCTACAACTTGTTCACATCTTCAACTTTGGAAAATCTCACAAACGATATACTTCTTCATGCACATTGCGTTTTTAAGCAGCAAACACATCCTCAAGCATCCCACATACTTCAAAACCCTTCCTCAAATAAAAGTGCGGAGTTTGTTCCGAAAAGTTTGTTAAATAGAAAGTAACGAAACATTTTGTAACGGGAGCCCTAAAAAACATTTAGTTTCCATCAAATGCCTTGCGCGATAGCTGTATATGATCAGCAACAACAACTGCACACACCACCTCAATGTCGCAAGCTCTCCCACTGTTTGTCCTGACCTCGATCCACCTGTCTCGGCTCATTCCGACGTCGCGATGTCACCTCAGACCAATCTCCCTTATTCCCCCCCTCCCCCCACCTCCCCACCGGTTTGTGGCACCCTTCCGGGACCCCCTTCCCCTATGATGCCACCGCCTCTCTCTCTCTC
>Ga0315913_1003366_pt1 | contig 19178 bp, 13 predicted proteins | sample MpolsnodulesMG_FD_207736 | JGI IMG/M metagenome (GOLD analysis project Ga0315913, IMG submission 207736) | Medicago polymorpha root nodule microbial communities from Los Angeles, California, United States - small nodules | ecosystem: Host-associated > Plants > Roots > Nodule | place: USA... | reverse complement strand
CACCAGATGTAAGTCTAAAGACTTACACCAAATATCAACCATTAGATCTAATCAATTGAATGGCCCACAATTTAATTTAAAAAACAAATCAATAACGCGACACACATGATTCTCTCTTCTTTCTCTTCTCTAATTCTACCGTCAGCAAAACCTAATTCCCTAAATGACAAATCGAAGCAACCATCGTTCACCCATACCAGAACAAACTTTCTATTTTAATTTAAAAGATCTCAACAAGAATATAAGATGGCAGCAAGCTTCAATTTAAAACCACACGTATCATGAAAAGTACTTCTTGCATTTGAAGATTATTGAAATCAAATAATTTGGATATTGGTTTATGGCCACAAATTTGAGACACATAGATCTACAATTTCATTGTCTAATTTCATCTCTTAAATTGCTATGTATTAACTCTTTTTTTTTTGTTGGTAAAGTGACAAAAGAAAAAGAAAAAAGAGGAAAAAAAACCCTAAAAACAGGGCTCAGCCTGGGGCATCAAGCCTCAAGACTGACTTCAACTCCGATGGGGGAGCATGCCAAAAAGTCACACCTAATCTTGAAGAGCGCCCGAGCTTGGCCAAGAAATCTGTGCAATGGTTGCCCTCTCGAAGCACATGTTGGAAAGAAATGTTACGAATATGCTCCTTTAACCCAAAAATCTTCACCAACAAAGAGGCGTACACATGGATATGAGAGTCATCTAGATCTTGAAGAAGACTGAAGACTTCTAAAGAATCTGTTTCGCAAATAACTCGTTGAATAGAGTTGCTGATTACCAACATCAAACCATGGTAAACCCCAAATAGTTCAGCAAAAAGTGCATTCCCTTGCCCATCATTAGAAGAGAATCCAGCTATCATAAGTCATTTGTCCGTGCATGACACATGACACATTATGAGATACATCCAATAGGAGGCCTTGACTGTTACTTGAACAATAAATTGAGAAAGAGCAAGTCATCATGAAGGTCGAGCTCATGCGACATGGACAATCAAGCCGAGCTAAGTACGTTGAAGGTGGAGCTCATATGACCTGAATGATCAAGCCGAGCTAGGAATGTTGAAGGTTGAGATGTGACCTAGACGATCAAGCTAAGATAGACATGTTGAATAATCAATGTATAGTAGAGTCTATGTGGTATGGTCCTCCATACCTGTCCAATAACAATTCTTACAAAGGTACAATGGCAACAACATAGTACCACATTCAACGATTTTTTTTGCATTCAAATCCATGTCATAATTGATTGGGAGGTATGCATTTCAAAATTAAAGTAGTCAATTCTAAATAACTGAGTCCACGACTCTTGAAAACCAAAATCTTTCATTTGTCATATAAAAAATTCAGTAAGTTCCCTCGAAATCTTGCAAAAACCAAAAGTAGTCCAAAAAAAAAAATGAAGCGTTAACTGAAACTGTGGGACTTCATCAAAACCAAGAGGTACCAAGAGATTAAGGGAAACAATCACAAAAATAGTTGAGTATAGCCAACCAATTAACATCGCCACTCAAATGCAGACCATTACTATTTTGAAAAAGTAATGTTCTGCATTTTCTTGATATCCACGACCCTGTAAGTTCCAGTTGAAATATCACAACCAAAACTGAACGTGAAAGGGCCTGGTAGAGTTTTATAGCATCGAAAAGTAATGCTCACAACCAAAACTGAACGTGAAAGGGCCTGATAGAGTTTTATAGCATCAAAAAGTTCCGGATACTTTAGATATTATTTTCTTTGCAGGATTCCATAAACAAAACCAGTCCCATCCCTCACATGTTTTCCAAAAAACCAATACTGAAAACTTAAAGAAAGTTTTATGGAATTTTAACCAACTGTGGCTAGCTTATAGATTTGAAACCAAACAATGGCGAAACCTTGTGAAACGGAAAAGTAATTGAATATGCAAGACTTGTAATATAATGTAAATCAATAAGAAAATGGATTCATAGTTTCAGGATTTGCAAGGCTCTTTTGAATATGCCCCTCCACGTATTGTTCTAATTATACCTTATCTACGGTCTTACCATATAATTTTTTTTTTTTGACAAAAATAAAACGATATTCATTCATTCAAATCGATAGATTACATCAGATACAAACATCGCTAAAAATGTAAAGGGTGAATCTGCGAACAAACTCACATCACCCAAGTTAATAGCATAAAACGGCAAAATGCCTACAAATAATATGATAAAACCTAAGTCACCGAAATTCACATGTTTCCAGATCTTCAACATTGACGCCCAAATCATTGGTTGAATTTGTAATTGACTGATGCCGATCTTTCAAGGAAATAAACGAACACCCAAATCATTGGTTGAATTTGTAATTGACTGATACCTTATCTCCGGTCTTACCATATAAAAATTGTCGAATAACTTAACCCAGTTTTCTAAAACTTATGTAGGGGGTGAAATTTGATAAGGTTAAATTTGATACTATTATTTATGGTATGGGGTAAAATTTCCATACCTCTAACCTTGGGCCATAAAATGAATAAATATTTCTTTTTGAGGAGAAACATATTATATAATATTTTTTTCATAAATATGATATATATAATATTTTATCATGATAACAAATTATTGTTGTAAAAAAACACAGATTATAAAAAAAATTAATTGAAAAGTCCCCGAAAAAAATTATTTAATTTAGAAATATCTTGGTTACAAATTTTCCTCAAAAAAAAATAAAAAAAATCTTGGTTACAAATTGACAATCAAAGTATCAAGAGTGGTTTCCTCAACAAAATAAAAGTATCTCTTATTTCCTCTCACCTGGCCCGAGAACCTCCAACCTTGGCCCATTTACAATAGTTATTATATATAGGATTGCACACCTTAGTTTTTCTTTTGGTAGTGAAATCTTTTTTTTGGTAGTGATTGCACAACATAGTTTGGTATGTGTTAGGGTTTTTTCAATTTCTTCAACTTCACTATAATTTGATGATGGATACTCCTCCAAATAAAAAGCTACGACTTGATGACCTATGCAAGCAGACATTGTTCCTCCCAGACGAACTCATAGCAGAAATCCTATCTCACCTTAGTGTTAAAAACATCCTAAAATTTAAATGTCTGAGCAAGTCATGGAACACTTTCATCTCCGATCCAACCTTTGTCCAAATGCATCTTAAGAAGTCATCACAGAACTCACACCTAATGGCCTTTTTTTGGGATGGATTCGGTCGTGTGAATGTGAAACCTGTCCCTGTGCATCTTTTGCTCAAAAATCCATCCATCAATGTTGATAGCAACGATCTCTACCGTTTGAGTAGCCATTGCATGGTTGTTGGTTCATGTAACGGATTGCTCTGCTTGCTTTTCCATTCTGAAATAACTTCACCAATAGTTACATATTTAAAGACTTGGTTTCGTTTCTGGAACCCTGCCACCAGGATACGATCTGAAATATTAGGGTTGCTACGCTATAGCACCCCTCATTACGACATTGGTATGCTCACTCTTTTATGCCGTTTTAAGTTCACGTTTGGTTATGAATCTTTATCGAAAACTTACAAGGTTGTAGCTTTTCGTGTTAAAAAGAACGAAGGTGAGGTTAAAGTTTTCAGTCAAGGAAATAATTCTTGGAGAAATATTCAGAGCTTTCCTGTGCTTCCTCTTAATTTGTTGCCTAGTAGACGTAGACGAGGACCATGCTGCCTTAATGATGGTGTGCATTTCAGAGGCACTATTAATTGGTTGGCTATGTACAACCAACCTATTATTCGCGTTGAGCAATTTGTGATTGTTTCACTTGATCTTTCAACGGAATCATACAAGCAGCTGCTGCCGCCTCCGGGTTTTAATGAGGTGCCATTTTTTCAGCCAGTTCTTAGAGTTCTGATGGACAGTCTTTGTTTTTCTTATAATTCCAAGAAAACTGAATTTGTTTTATGGCATATGAAGGAGCACAGGGTTCAAGAGTCTTGGGCTCAATTACTTAAGATTAGTTATCAGAATCTTCACATCCATAACATTAATGATACGTTTGAATTGGTGTGTCTTTATGTAAAGGGTGATGTGGTTATTTTTGCAAAAGAAAACTCCAACCAGATATTTATCTATAATTTAAAAGATAAAACAGTAAAGAGAAGTGTAAACCGCATACGGTGGTATCGTTCAATGGATTATGCAGAAAGTTTGGTTTCAGTTTGTTGATTGAGAGTAAGGTTCTCTTCATTTTCACTTATTTGAATTTATTTTAATTCACTGTTTCTGTATCATTGCCATTATGTACGAATAGATTGTGTGCAATTTTTCTATATCATTGTCGTTTTGTACAAATAGATTGTGTTCAATTTTTTGAAGATTGCTTAGGTTGATTCTATTGCTAATTGATTTTATATTGAACAATGTTAATGGTTCCACAATTTACTTCATTGAATGAGTGTGTTTCATATTAAGTTTACTAGAGACTTACACCCGCATGTTTCACGGTTTGTTGTTGTATTTTTATATTTTTTATGATTTTTGACGGTGTTATGCTATGCGTATTAGATATTAGATATAACATATGGCCATCTAGAGACAGTTTTGTGAGTTTTCACATCCAAATTTAATATCTGTTCCGTTATTATTGCAAAAATCTTAGGAGTTAGGACCTTCATCTTAGGGGCTGATCCTTTTTGCTTCCATTTGGGGCGGCACTTTTTCAGCTTTTCTTCTGTAAGCTTTTTGTAGTTTTGGTTTCGAGGATTGCATGCAGCAGGCCAGTTGTGTTTCAGAGTGTGGGGTTTGATTGGATACTATGACTTCATGCAATTTTCTGTAGTTGTTAACTTAGTTTGGTTGAGTTTAGTGTTAACTGTTTTATGATGGCTGCTCTTTTTCTTTGACAGTAGCAGCCCCGCTCTTTGTGAGTTATTCCTCTTGTAGTGGTTTGATTTATGGGAGTTTTGGTGATGTATTTTAGGTCTTGTTTTGGTTTCTGTTGTTCCTGTGTGGTGTCCCATTTTCTTTATAATAGTTAGACTACAATATATATAATAGCAATTGAGTGGAAGAAAGGCTGTATACCTTATATGGAACATTGCGAACATCGGCAACTGTAAATCCATGACCTTTCAAGTAGCTCTTAAAATAATCAAACTAAAAACTCAGCATAATTCCAACATGTAATTGATACCCCAATTGGAAATTGAAAATTCAAACTAAAAACTCACAAAAGATTACGTAGAAAGTTTGGTTTCAGTTGAATGATTGAGAGTAAGTTTCTCTTGGATGCTGACTTATTTGAATTTACTTTATTTCACTGTTTTTGTATCCTTGTCTTTATGTACTAATAGATTGTGTGAAAAAAAATTCACTTTGATTAGGTTGTTTGTATTGCTAATTGGTTACATATTGGCTAATTATAGTGTTTTGACAACTTAATAGATTGAATGATAGAAGAAGAGTTTCTTCAAAGTTACTAGCTATAACTTGATTCTCCTATAAAGTGGAATTCATTGTATGAAAAATGAAATAGTTCTTGATCTGTAGGGACAATACATTACTCCGAATTGAGGTGCAGGAGAATTCTTCTACTGATTTCATAATAGTCTTAGAGCATGTTCTTATTTTTTTTCTTCTGAAAAATGACCTTGACCATGTTTAATTCTTAAATTCTTCTGCTGATTTCATATTAGTCTTAAAGAATCTCTGTCGTGACTTCAATTTAGATGAACATTTAAAATTTTGTTTCAATGATTCTGCATTTGTATAATGTTTTTTGTGACTTCAATTCAGATGATTATATAGCACATAAATGATAATGTTACTGACTTACTGTTGTAGTATTTCAAATTTATCATTTAAGAGTTGAAATTTGGTCAAATTAAGTTTTCATTAAGAAAATAGTTTCTTAAACATTTCAGTATGTATAATCTCGATTAACATATTTCAGTTTTTCAAATAATCTATTTTAGCTAGTAACATATACCAGGAATACATGTTTAGAATTGGATTCATGTCATCCTGGCTGTTGCTAGCATATTCACTCATGAACATTATGAATTCATTTTTACTTTCGAGTTTGTGTTTACATTTTATTTTTGTGTTTAGTTTTCTCACTTCTAGTCTCTAATGAGTGTTTTTGGAATATTAGATCTGCGACCCCAACTCGAAGCACATTGGGGAACAACATTTGATATCACACGAAGCGAAGAAACTAAGCAGGAAAATTATTTGGAAGTTTGGTTAGGGGTTGATGGATGAGACAATCAGTTAATTTACTTTCTGGGAGTTAATTTTCTTAGAAGTTATTTTGTGGGGACCCTGTCATATGATCTTATGTATCAAGTTATGCAAATCATATTAAGGAATTTTGTCCTAACATTACTCCATTCGTTCCAACTTCTACAGCTACAATTAGAGATAATTTATTTGTTTCTCGGATGCATGTTATGTTTTGGACATGGCTTTTGGAGCACTTTACCTAATTACTTTTTAGATCAAAGCACTAATGTGAGATTTGAAAGTTACTTTCAACCTCAAGCTCAACGGACTGTGATTTTGTCCAGAAATGATTAAGTGATGATGTCGTACTATAGTGTGTAGTGTGGACATGAATAAGATAAAATGTGAGGAAATTGTTTCAGTTATCAATAGATATAGGTAACACATTCGGGATGTGCTGAAGTTGAATTTATGGTTGAACTCAGAAATAGCATACATCAGATACCATTAATAAAGGCTTAATTAATGATTTGATCCCTTAACTTATTTGTTGGTTTCATTTTGGTCCCATAAGTTATTAACGTTACAATTTGGTCCCTTAAGTTAGTATCTGTTAGCCAAATAAATCATCACCGTCAGTCTTTTGCCAAAATGTTAAATAGGTACGTGTGAACAGTGACGTGACAACTTGCAATGTATATCCACCTTAGACATTGGCCTACCCGTTTTGACGGTGGAGATTTATTTGGTTGACGGAAGATGACTTAAAGGGACTAAATTGTAACGTTAATAACTTAAGGGGCCAAATCATTACGTTGTTCATTAAGCACCTCAAATTGTAGTTCAACTGATTGGTTCGTAACTCCCAATTGGCCTTTTTTGTGTGTAAATCTCGATTGGGTCGTAACTGTTGATTCACTTTTTTCAAAAATGTGAGCAATTGTGAGGAGGCTATTTAGCAATCATCTATTTATCGGATAATTTCAAATTAATTTCAAAAATAATGTGGCTATTAATTTTTGATGAGATATTTATGCTAAATAGAAAATTAATTATAAAAATAGAATAAAGTTTAAATAAAATTAACATGAGAGTGACTTGCGTACATAAAAAAACAAGAGATAGGATCTGTTGACACTAGGTGTCAATGGATTCGTTGACACCAAATCTCATCTATTAAATTGGTTTAATCTAAAGGCTATTAATTACTCACTTAAAAATGTAGGGTGATATCAAAGTTATTTTACACACTTATTACCTCTTGATTTATTTCCTTATCCGTTCTCTCGCCATATACCATTTATTGTTTTGTTTTATTTTTTGGAAACTTTCTGTCTATGGGTACGATTGAAACAGAACTTCATCGTTCTCAACTCCTCACATATATTGTCCTTTGTTTGAGTCTCTCACCATGTTGTTAATTTGTGGACTAATTCCGAGAGCCATGATTTTATCTCTATCTTTGTCTCTCTTTTCCAATGTTGTTTTTTTTCCCTTTCTTTTTCCCTTCTAATATTAACCTAAGAAATTGGAAATTGAATTGATTTGTGAAGAAGATGAATATTTTATTAAAAAAGAATAGATTAAATGAAATGATTAGAGAACGTGATCAAAATTTGGGGAGAGAAAGGATCTTAATTTGTTTGTAAGTTAGGGGATCTTGATCTGATTTCACTGTATATGGCGATAAAAAGGACCTTGAGAAAACAAAAATGGTACTGCCAAAAAATTAAAAAAACAGTAATGGAATATGGAGAGAGAAAGAATAAGGAAATAAATCAAGAGATTTTTTTGAGGGAAAGGAAATAAATCAAGAGATAATAAGGTGTGTAAAATAACTTTGATATCACCGTACATTTTTAAGTGAGTAATTGATTTACAAAGCCGAACCACCGCAAAAAGGTCACATCTATTACCACCCAAAGTCTCTGCTCTGAAACACAAACACATAAAAACAAACAAAACAGGACAAGTATAAACGATACAAACAGAAGACAACAAACACAACACAACGGAGCAGACAACGGCAATCTGACCCAACGAGATCTCACATAAACTCCCACAACAAAACCGATTGTCATGATGTGTGGTAGGCAGCAATGTAAAAATCCAGTACAAAGATTGTCAGCATAACGAAAGCAGATAAATAAAGAATTAATTGTTTTCCTAAGGAATACTGTTAGTAAAAGAGGTTGGAGCGAAATAAAAAATTTGAGAACTGGCATAAGACATTGACACCCTAACAAGGGTGTGAGCAACAGGGTAGTTTTGATCCAACATAATATTATAGCTTTGATTCAATGACATCAAAAACATGTCCATTGAAATTATCTACAACTGCTTTCCAATCCAATTTGACAAAGACCTGTTGAAAACCTTCATCGTGTAACCAAATTAGAGTTTCCATAAGTCCCGTTGCCTCCTCCTCTTTGTTTTTTTTTTGCTCGATTGACAATAAGCACTTGAAAACTTACACACACATATGGATGTACCAGAGTTTGAACCTCGGTCACGACGTCCACCCTAGCAATATCAACAGTTTTGCCTCCTCCTCATTTGGTGATAAAACAAATTGATTGTGAAATGTTTTGTCTGGAATAAACTCGAATTTGTCATTACGTGCGCGACATTACGCATATATACATACCAACTCGAAAAGCGTTTTGAAGTGGAAACAAATCTGCATCTACATTGCTCTTTAGCACACCCGCGGATAATGTTTTCCAGAATCGTGGTCTGTTACAACTTACAGCACCTGCAGGGTCTCAACCTGCTACAATGCCTGCATAAATTCTGCTACAACATTATGGAAAGGACCTTCTTCTTCGGTTCACATAACAAAGCTAACAGGGTAAAAAACGCATATTCATGTTTAGATTACAGTACGGAGTTCTTCTTGATCTTGTACCTCTATAAACTATTATAACCATGGAACTACTGATTCATTTAATCATCACAAACTGTTAACCGATCACCGACCATGTGTCATGAACTATTGGTTTACGCAAATTTGATCAGCTGCATGAATGTGCTAAATGGGAGTAAAGGAACTGAACAAAGGCACTCTGACTAACTCTGCTGCATAGGAGAGGCTTGATATCACTCTAGTAGTGAAAGTGCAGCACAGAGGCTTATTCTAAATGATTGAACAACTTAATGAAAAACTAAAACATTGCTTTTATTTAACCTTTAAACATAGCGTACTACTCTATTTTCATTTTATGATTCTGTTAATCTGGTTGACCTAAGCCAACAACACATGACAAAATCCATAGCATGAATGATTTGGTTCATAATCACCTTTACACAGAATAGATTTTAAAATGTCCTTGAAATCCTTGTATGTATTATGGATAGTTTCATAACCCAATATTTTGTATTTTAAGGTAGCATTGATGTAATAGTTTTTTTTAAGAGATTGATGCAATAGTTGTGGCACCAACATTTCCCATTCAATATGAATTCACCCCCACATGATATTTTTTCTAGTTTGTATTTGTTGTTTTTGGCAGAGAAGGGTTCCAGTAATGCTTAGTTTTTGTTGCTAACGTTTTCCAGAACAAGGTGGGGTTAAGGTTTTTTAGAAAAAGATGGGTTGAAGAAGTGAAAGAGTGATTGAGTTGTATTTTATATAAAGGGTAAATTTGGTATTTTGCGTCAAATGTTGGGGTCAGTGTATAAATGTAGGCGTGTGGGGTATAACTTCCCCAACCTTGGCCCATTTACAAGTTTTTTTTTTTAATAATCAGTCTATTTACACAACATTACACGGTATGTAAAAACTGGAAGTTATACCTTATACCCCAACATTTAATCATTTGCCCTTCAAATTGTTAAAATGCCAATTTTGCCCTTTTATCACTTAACTTCACCCCTCATAAAATTTCAGGAATACTCAGATTAAAGGTTTCTGGTAGATTAAACTGTAACAATTGGGTAAAGAATGACTATTGGTATTCTTTCTTCTTAGGTCGAGGTTTAAGAGGAAGTGAGTAAGGGCAAAGAGAGTACAAGCCCCTGCCTGCATCGATAAATATAAAACTAATTACAGTAGAGATCATGATACCAAACCTTATCATATTCTTCATGGAATTTTTTTTTGGATCTAAAAATGAAGGGTCTTATAATTCCACAAAAAATATTTTGATCCAAAGGTTGGAAAATAAAAAAACCTGTGTTTTAATTATAAAGGTTGGAATTTTTTTAGAAATTCTTTATCTTGGATTTTTAGTATGTTTAAGAATTGGATTTTTAGCAGGTTTACGAAAATTTAGATCTAAGTAACTTGTGTGGATTAGATATAAAATAATTCAAATTTAGATTTAAGAAATTTTTAAATCTAAAAAACCGCAGAAACCTCTTTTTTGAATTCTTTTCGAAAGAGTTGAGAAAAAATTGCTTTGCCTCTTTACCTTTAGATCTAAAAAAAATTGGAGCCGTAAATATGATAGGTTGTATATTTCAAATCTTTTGAGTAAAGATTTTGGTGAAGAAGAATAAATCTTAAATCTTTTCCAGAATATTGTTTTGGGTGAAGTCAAGTAATAAAAGGGTAAAATTGACACTTTACATAATTTGTAGAGGTAAAAGATTAAATGCAGGGGTATATGGTATAATATCTGTAAAAACATTATTCTATTGAAATATTTTTTCAACTTCAACTTAAAAAACATTTTTCAACTTCAACGTCTCTACCCTGTGATGGATACCCGTCCAACTAAGAAGCCGCGGCGTCTGGATACCCATCCAACTGAGAAGTCGCGGCGTCGATCCGGTCGATCCAATGCACCAAATCCAACATTGTTCGTGCCCAACGAACTCATTGCAATAATCCTATCTTTGCTTAGCCTTAAAAACATCTTGCAACTCAAATGCGTGAGCAAGTCATGGAACGCTCTCATATCAGATCCAAACTTCATCGAAAAGCACCTTAAGAAGTCGTCTCAAAACCCACACCTGACGTTATTTTGGAACCAACACAAAAAGGGTTCTGGTTTTAATATGCTATCATTCCCTGTACATCGTTTACTTAAAAATCTATCCAACCACGCTTACAGCCACAATTTCCATCGTTTGAAGAAACGTTGCATTGTTGTTGGTTCTTGTAATGGATTACTCTGCTTACTTTTCCAATCTCTAACAACTACAGCAACAATTTCTCTAAATTATTGGCTCCGTTTCTGGAACCCTGCCACCAGAACAAGATCTAAAAAATTAGGGTTTTTATGTGAAATTGTCCCTCTCGGTGGTCCTTTCCATTTTAAGTTCACATTTGGTTATGATGCTTCGACAAGAACTTATAAGGTTGTAGGGATTCGTGCTGAAAAGAATGAAGACGAAGGTTCATGGAAAAGTTTGGTTAAAGTTTTCAGTCTAGGTAATAATCGTTGGAGAAATATTCAGAGCTTTAATACTGTTCCTATTAATTGGTACGGTTGTCATTATAGCGACATCCGCCTTAATGATGGTGTGCATTTGAGAGGCACTGTTAATTGGTTGACCAACGAGTTTATTAATCATTCTGGGCAATTTCAGATAGTTTCACTCGACCTTTCAACAGAAACATACAAGCAGTTTCTGCTGCCTTCTGATTTTGATTACGTACCATCTTTTCAGCAGCCAGATCTTAGAGTTTTGATGGACAGTCTCTGCTTTTCACATGATTCTGACAAAACTGGATTTGTTTTATGGCATATGAAGGAGTACGGGGTTCAAGAGTCTTGGACTCAATTATTTAAGATTAGTTACCAGAATCTTAAAATGCATAATATTCTTGATGGTTATCAATTGGCGTGCATTTATGTAACGGGTGATATGGTGATTTTAGCAAATACCCGCAACCAGGCATTTATCTATAATTTTAAAGAAAAAACAATAGAGAAAATTAAGATTAGAAACTCCATACAGTGGTTCAATCATGCAAAAGATTACGTAGAAAGTTTGGTTTCAGTTCATTGATTGCAGAGTAAGTTTCTCTTGGATGTTCACTTATTTGAATTTGATTTTTATTCACTAATTTTGTATACATGTCCAACGGTAATGGTTACTAGATTGAATGAATTTGTTTTTATTTTTATATTCAATATACGATAAATATTCTCGTAGAAAAATTGAATGATAATTGAAATAGTACTAAATTAGTACTCCAAATTGAGGTGCAGGATAAACATTTTGGATAATGGTAAATGAATAGTGATAGTTGGAAAATGGTTATTGTGGAAGGGAGATGTACCTGAAAAGTTGGTTAGATTTATCTCGGCTATTGATCGATAGATAAATGAGAATTCTTTTACTGATTTCATATTAGTCTTAAAGCATGTTCTCATTTTTCTCTAAAAATTATGACCTTGACCATGTTAAATTCTTCAATTTTTGTTTGAATGATTATTAGTATTGCTCAGAAAATATCTGCATTTGTAAAATGTTTGTTGTGATTTCTTGTTTGAATACATTTTTAGAATTGGATTCATGTCATCCTGGTTGTAACTAACTTGTATATTTGTTTACATATGAATATAGTGATTCACCTATGAATATTATGAATTCCATTTTACTTTTGAGTTCATGTTTACATTTTATTTTTGTGTTTCGCTTTTTCACTTGTAGTCTAATGGGTGTTTTTTGGATATTAGACCTGCAACCCCTACTCCGAGCACATTCGAGACGATGTTACTTGGAAATTTTGGTGGGAAAATCCATGGAGGAAAGAAGAGGAAAAACATTTGATATCACAAGCTAGGGATAAACTAAGCAACCTTGGTTAGGGGGTGATCAATGAGACAATATATCACTTATAGTTTAGATGAGATGTTTTAATAAGTCTCTTGAACCAAAGATAATTTATTTATTTTGTGGATGCATGTTATATTTTGGACATGGCTTTTGCAGCACTTTTTTGAAAATATATGTATTTTGAACATCCACTACTTTACCTATTTACTTTTGCAGCTCAAAGGATTTTAAAAATGTATAGGTAACACATTTGGGCTGGCGCTGGGGCTATGGTTCCAGAAACAAAGCACTAATGTGATATGTGTTAAATTAGATATCTGAAAATCCACTGCTAAGATTGTCAAAATTAGCACTGTCATGATGTGTGCTAGGTGGCAATGCCAAAATCCACTGCTAAGATTGTCAGGATTATGAAATCCAAAAGCGTTACGAATATATCGTTACGGATATATATTCAAATTTGTCGTTACGGATAAATACATACCAAATCCAAAAGCGTTTTGATGTGGAAAAAATCTGCATCTACATTTCTCTTTAGCACGCCCGCGGATAGTGTTTTCAAGAACTGTGGCCTCTTACAATAACTGCAGGGTCTTAACGTGCTACAGTACCTGCATAAGTTCTGCTATACTTTTTCATTCATTCTCGTCCAAATATCACAACACCATGGTAATGTCTTTCTGCTTCTGTTCACATAACGATGCTAACAGACAAAAAATGCAGATTCAGGTTTAGACTACAATACTGAATTGTTGTATCTGCTAATAAACTACCATGGAACTCCTGATTCATTTCATCCTCGCACATTGTTTTGAAAATTTGTTAACCGATCACCATGTGTCATCAACTATTGGTTTAACCAAATTTGATCAGCTGTATCAGTCTGCTAAATAGGAATAAAGGAAATGAACAATGACACTCTGACTAGTGAAAGTGCAGCATAGAGCTTAGTCCAAATGCTTGAACAACTCAATGAAAAACTAAAACATTGCTTTTATTTGACCTTTAAACATTTGCATACTACTCTATTTTCATTTTATGATTCTGTTAATCTGGTTTGATCTTAGTCAATAGCACATGTCAAAATCCATTAGCATGAATGATTTGGTTCATAATCACTTATACTCAGAATAGATTTTAAAATGCAAAATCTTGTAACATTTGCATGCTACTCTATTTTCTTTCAGATAATTTAACATGTTATCAGCAAAGAAAATATGAAGTCAATTCATGTACTCTTCTTATATTTCCGTTAATTGTTTTATTAATGACGTGTACACGGTGCAGTATCAACATTACACACTCTATAAACCTTCTATGAAGGATTGCAAAGGGCCTACACTATCAAGCTCTAGAAAACTAAAAAATTATAACCAACCAACAGTAATCAGATGTCGAGTTAGCCCGAAACAAAATATCGAGAAACATGAGAATTTCACTTCAAAACAGCTTTCTGCATAATTAAATCTTGGAGGCTGCAAGCTAGAAAAGCTCAAATACTTTGAACCTCATGCCATCAAATCCAACAACCCTCCAAATTCACACCGTTAGCTAATGCATCCACAAATTAGTTTCTTTTTCTCCAGTATATATATGGTCTTCCACATCAAAGTTTGAACTTGCAATATTTGCAATCCATTGACACTATTTGTTTCTGGGAAATGCTCTTACCCATCAAAGTTTGAACTTGAAAAAGTCATTTGAGGGGTTGGTAATGAAAAAAAAACACTTAAACAAAAATTCCTAGGTAAATTTTCGGTAAAATGTAATAAATGCAGAGAGAGAGAGAGAGAGAGTATAAAAACTTAGAAAGTGTAGAATAGTCTAAATAATTCCTAAAAGGGATCATCCAACATGTTGAGAGAAGCTGAGAAAGCAAGAACATACCAGAATCATAACATGAATCATAGCAGAATCACTGATTTTCTTGTTGTGAGTGATCATGAACCATATACATTTAATCCTAAAGGCATAGATCATACCAGAATCATAACATTGAAATAGAGGAGTTTTAATTTTTTTGTTTAGTTTTTCCATCATTCCAATCAGCAGAGTTGGTTAGAGTGCCTTGTTTGCTTCCTCTCGTCCTATGCACATCAAAGTTCAAACTTATTATTTATGCCCTACTTCCTATGATTTGAGCCTTTGATCATTATCTTGAGAATCATTGTCACTTAGTTCATCCAAATCTAAATCGTCTGGTAACAAAGACTCTTCATGCTCTTCTTTCTCTTCCTCACTTCAGTCTTCAATCATGTCTCCAATTCCTGCCAAACTTTCATGCATAGAGAATGTACTTGGAGTCAGGGTTCCAGAACAATAATTCAAAAAATATCCATGAGTTTTAAAGTGACAAAATAAAACACGAGAAAAAAATGAATACATAATGATAATGGTCAAAAGTGCAGCCATATTCGTTGGTAAACAAAGAAAGAAATTGGCTTCAACTAAGATGCCATGAATCCAAGCCTATATAAATACGTCATATCATTAAATAATAAATTTTATTTCATTATTATTATCATTGGGTATGCAAGAAATCATTAGTACAATAAATTTAAGGGATCATATGAAATATTCACACATGTTTTTTTAGAAAAATATTTTAAAACAACAAACATGAGAAAGAGAGAGTATATAGATGGGAAGAAATTCTGTTCCCAAGTTCCAAGACATCTTACATTGAAGAAAACACCTTAAAAGATGAGGAAAATAGGCATTTCAACACCGGAATGCACTAAGAAGCGCCTAGGTGCACTAAAGGGGGAGCTAGGTGCCCTGAGCTAACACACACATGCGCTTGGTGCACACTGGGAGGCGCCAGGCACCTGGAGTTTTAGGCACATGCGCCTAGCCCATGTCCTTAGGTGCCCAACGCCTGGTTGCTTGCGAAAAAAGTCGCATTTTTTGACTTTTTCGCCCCTAGACGCCCATGTTTTTATCCCAAGTCAGGTGGAAACTTTCCCTATAAATATCGACCTCCTCATTCATAATTTTTCGTTAAGAACTGGAGCAGTTCAAGAGGAAGGCGATTCTAGGAGCTTCAAGAGGAGTTCTATAATTAGCCCTATCTTTTACAGGGTTATAAGGTGAACCTCTATTTGTTTTGTTGGATAATTATTTAATTTAATATCGTTTATTTTCTATTCGCTATTAAGTTTGACTAGGATTAGTTTGTTTCAAAGGAGCGCAACCCTATATTACGTACTTAGGTTGTGACCGGGCCTAATAATGAAGCTTATATATATATATATATATATATACACCGCTCTAGGGAGTAAGTAGTTAATAACTAGATGAAAGATACTGAAAGAAAGTTGACCCTAGTAGTAAGTACTTAGTAGGTGACATTACTAATATCGATTAAAATTTGTTGAACCTAGGTTGTAACTAGTTATTAATTTGGGAAACAAGTGTCTCTGGGGAGTGAACGATCCTAGTAGGACCATTCTCCTCGACCCTTTGGTAAGGTAGACACTGATAGGGCTTCCCGTTTGTAGAACTACCAAGAGGAGAAGGAGAGTGTCCTAAGATTCATATATAGATGGGAAGGCCTTCGCGAACATTGGCCTTCATTGCCTTTGAAAATCTAGGAAGGTCATTTTAAGTCTATGTTTCAATTACCTCTGAATTAGCGTGACCCCACACGTAAGGATCACCGTGCGATCAACAGGTGTAGTTAGCCATCGGAATGATAAAGCTAGATCAACCGAGATAGTATAGACCCCGCATGTAAGGATCACCATGCGATCAGGTGCAGTTTGACAACCGACTAGGTTAAAACGTCCCAACGACTGAAATGTTATTTAATTCCAACAATATATATAGGAGGATTCGAAGAGTCATAATCGCTGCTTACTTTTCTTCAACAAAACATATTATATTCCAACAAAATAGTTAAACGGGAAAGTTATTTAACATACTATATAATATTTTTTCAGAAAAAATAATATATAATATCTTCTTGAAAAGAAAAAAAAATGATATCTTATAATGATAACAAATTATCAAAAAAATAATAATTTAATGGACAAATAGCATGGTGACAAATTGACAACCAAAGTATCAAGAATTGTAATCGAAGGAAAAGAAGTTCTATTAATCTGGGCCCGCAATATTCCAACCTTGGCCCATTAACAGTAGTTATTATATATAGCTATGCACAACTAAGTTTGGTACGTGTTAGGGTTTTGTCAACTTTCTCGCCGAATTTGCAGAATTGATCTGTATTGATAGAGTTGTATGTGTTAGGGTTTTTCAATTTCTGCAACTTCACTATACTTTGATGATGGATACCCCTCCAAATAAAAAGATACGACTTCATGACCTATCCAAGCAGACTTTGTTTCTCCCAGACGAACTCATAGCAGAAATCCTATCTCACCTTAGCGTTAAAAACATCTTAAAATTCAAATGTCTGAGCAAGTCATGGAAAACTTTCATCTCCGATCCAACCTTTGTCCAAATGCATCTGAAGAAGTCATCACAAAACCCACACCTCGCGGTGATTTATCGGGACATATCTAGTCTTGTGAATGTCATACCCGTCCCCGTGGATCTTTTGCTCAAAAATCTATGCATCACCATGGATGGCAACGATCTCTACCGTTTGAGTAGCCATTGCATGGTTGTTGGTTCATGTAACGGATTGATCTGCTTGCTTTACCATACTGAAAGAACTTCACCAACTGCTAAACATTTCAAGATTTGGTTTCGTTTCTGGAACCCTGCCACCAGGATACGATCTAAAATAGTAGGTTCGCTACGTTATAGTATCCCTAGTGACGACATTGATATGCTCACTTTTTTATGCCGTTTTAAGTTCACTTTTGGTTATGAATCTTTATCGAAAACTTATAAGGTTGTAGCTTTTTGTGTTAACAAGAACGAAGGTGAGGTTAAAGTTTTCAGTCTAGGAAATAATTGTTGGAGAGATATTCAGAGCTTTCCTCTTAATTTGTTGCCTCCTAGACGTAGACGAGGACCATGCTGCCTTAATGATGGTGTGCATTTCAGAGGCACTATTAATTGGTTGGCTATGTACAACCAACCTATTATTCACGTTGATCAATTTGTGATTGTTTCACTTGACCTTTCAACGGAATCCTACAAGCAGTTGCAGCTGCCTCTGGGTTTTAATGAGGTGCCATTTTTTCAGCCAGTTCTTAGGGTTTTGATGGACGGTCTTTGTTTTTCTCATGATTCCAAGAGAACTGAATTTGTTTTATGGCATATGAAGGAGTACGGGGTTCAAGAGTCTTGGACTCAATTACTTAAGATTAGTTATCAGAATCTTCACATCCGATACATTAATGATACGTTTGAATTAGTGTGTCTTTATGTAAATGATGATATGGTTATTTTTGCAAAACAAAACTCCAACCAGATAATTCTCTATAATTTAAAAGATAAAACGACAGTAAAGAGAAGTGTAAATCGCACACGGTGGTATCGCTCAATGGATTATGCAGAAAGTTTGGTTTCAGTTTGTTGATTGAGAGTAAGTTTCTCTTAATGTTCACTTATTTGAATTATTTTAACTCACTGTTTCTGTATCATTGTCATTAGGTATGAATAGATTGTGTGCAATTTTTCTGTATCTTTGTCGTTATTTACAAATAGGTCGTGTTCAATTTTTTGAAAATTTCTTAGGTTGATTCTATTGCTAATTGATTATATTGTTGAACAATGTTTATGGTTTCCCAATTTACTTCATTGAATGAGTTTGTTTTATATTTATGCTTACTAGACTTACATCCGCATGTTGCACGGTTTGTTGTTGTATTTTTATATTTTTATAACATATGGCCATCTAGAGACGGTTTTGTGAGTTTTCACATCCAAATTTGTTATCAATATAGTTGATGGTTGCAGAGTATGAATATCTGTTCCGTTATTATTGTAAAAATTTTAGGAGTTAGGACCTTCATCTTAGGGGCTGATCCTTTTTGCTTCTGTTTGGGGTGGCTCTTTTTCAGCTTTTCTTCTATAAGCATTTTGTAGTTTTGGTTTCGCAGAGGATTGTGTGCGGCAGGCCAGTTGTGTTTCACAGTGTGGTGTTTAAATGATGGCTGCTCTTTTCCTTTAACAGTAGCAGCCCCGCTCTTTGTGAGTTATTGCTCTTGTAGTGGTTTGATTGGTGGGAGTCGTGGTGATGTATTTTAGGTCTTGTTTTGGTTTCTGTTGTGGATTCCCATTTTCATTATAATAATTAGAATACAATATATATATATATATATATATATATATATATATATATATATATATATATATCGAATGGAAGGA
>Ga0315913_1003364_pt1 | contig 19185 bp, 13 predicted proteins | sample MpolsnodulesMG_FD_207736 | JGI IMG/M metagenome (GOLD analysis project Ga0315913, IMG submission 207736) | Medicago polymorpha root nodule microbial communities from Los Angeles, California, United States - small nodules | ecosystem: Host-associated > Plants > Roots > Nodule | place: USA... | reverse complement strand
GTCAGTTTGCCATATTCGATTAGAATTAATCACATTTACTTCAAAATATGCAGGAGGCGTGACATGCTTCATAATTATTATTTTTGTTGGTTCCTTCTTCTTCTTCTTCTTTTTCTTCTTCTTCTAATATGCGGCTTTTAATTATGTCTGCGTTGCGGTGGTCTTTGTCATTGTTATTATCATGGTGGTGATAATTATTTGTTTGTGTAAGAATTGAAGAGAAATGAAATTTTTGGAAATGGGGGTTAGAAGCAACGGAATGGTGATTTGATAGGAGTTTCCGCTTTTTCTGGTGCTATGTCATGCATGCATTCTTACGTTCTTTTGACGGTTTGTGTTTTGGTTTGGCAAATTTTTCTCCCTCGCACATTTTTTGCTTTCAACTTCTATATTTGTTCAAGTTATATTTTCTCTTCTATCGATCCTTTTTCTATTGTGACTACAGACAAGAAGGTGAATAAGTTTAACGGTTATGTTATTTGCATATGTATGACGACATAAAGAATCTAAATATAGGTGAAAACAAACAGCAACCATATTATTAGTAATGAAAAAAAAAACTAATATAATGATATTTATCTATTTGAGGTGAAAACAAACTGCATCTTCACCATTGCTCTTCAGGTACAAACATCAACTGTCAGTTTAGCGGTCGAGTTTGATCAATTTGTGATATCGTTGATGCCATTGGTGTTGCAAAGGTTGAGTCCGATAATCCCATACTTTTGAACTCATTGTCGTAATGGACACGTTTATATCTACGCATGGCCTAATCGTGTCCATGACCTTGTGTAGCGGACAATCAGATTGTTCCGTTGAAACCTCCACAACAATCACAATTGTTTTCACATGTTCTCTCTTCAACGTCAATTACTATTTCTGATCCTCTACCACTACCAGCAATCAAATCTGATTGTTATCTTCTCTCACATTTCACTAAGGTTTCATTGATTTTTGCTTATTGGTTTGTTCATTTTTTGCTCATATTTCACAGATCTGCAATCTCGTTCCCTCTTTCTTTACCAATGCAAAATCATCGTGAACCTCATCATCGCTCTCTGTTTTTTATAATTCTTTTTCGAAGTTTGTATATCAATTTTATACGAAATCGATGTTAACCATTTTAGAGGTTGTTATAACACGTAAGTCTTATTAGGGTTTCAGTGGTGCTTAACTTGTATTTGTTGATTTTAATGAGTATCTATGGTTTCTAATAGTAGTTACTCTTTATTGAATTTCTATAACTTTTCTATCCATTTAGCATGAACTTTGTATATTTTGATAATACCTTTCTTCCTATTACTTTTAGTTAAAATTAAATTGTGGACATTAGATCGATATTTAAATGGACTTTGACATTGAAATTATCGCGTTTGTATTGATTTTCATCAGGGTGATTGGTTTGTACCTGATTACAGGATCTGTAGTACTATTTTATGGTGTATCACGATCAGCAATTAACCACACTCCTTCAGAGCGTAACTTCACTATATTAAATCCTCCGTGCTTTTTTCTATTGAAAATTTATTTTATTTTATTCTATCATGTACACTATGAATCACTAATACAGAACACGACACCAACACGTCAACATTAATACTAGTTTGAAAAAGGAAAGTAAATGAATTTGATCACATAACTCTGACATCTGTCTGACACCGGACACACATTAAATATGAAGGGTTCGTACTACCTAGATGGTACCCTTGTAAAGTGTAACAATTTTGTTTTTAAATGGTATATAGAGAAGGTTCTGTTTTTTGTTTTTTCTCTCTTAAAATTTACATTTTATTTCTGTAGAAAGGCCATGTGGGATTTATGTTATCATGCTATGTGTTGTCAATTATGCTCCTATGTAGTGAAACTTTCAATTTTGCTTCTTTGGAGTTAAAATATTATATATGACTAATATCGACACTAATGTTTTATGTTGTAAGACTCGATTCGTAGACTCGCGAGTAAACTAGTTTTTAACTTGTACACTTTTGGGAAATGGTTTAGATATTTGCTTGGTTAGCGTTTCTAGTACTAAATTGATTTGTGGTTATTGATCATTGCTTAGTTATATCAATAATTCTGGAATTGGTTTCGATTGAATTTATTTTATGTATCGTTTGTAGGTGAATTGGGGATCATAAGGCTGGTTGTGACAATTTCTCAATTGTTTCATGTTTCATCACCTTCTGCATAGTTTTCTCTTCTTCCTTGTGGTTTATATATATTGAGTGATCATCACTTCTACATTGTAATTGAAATGGATATCTTGATTGCAGCATCAACTGGTGCCTTTTCTAGTTCTAAAGATATTTAACCAGTATAGTTTCCTCAACATGTTTTAAAAATAGTCACATTGATATGATAATAGCATGATCATGCCTACTTATGTGTGAGATACGTTGGATCCAAATTGTGGAGGATCAAAATTCCTTCCGTCTCCGGTCTGATTTCGAGTAGCATTTCCTTTTCAGTTGGTTTCTATATTTGATTACTATTTGAGTAGCTTGTATGTTCTGTTGTGTGGTTATTATGATTCTAGTTGTTTTTGTGCTTAGGATTTGGTAGGATTGGTTTTACTTTCAACAAATCTTGGTGGATGCTAGCGCAATATGCATTAAGAAATTATTCAAATGAAAATTCATAATTCTACGTGATTGTTATAACAATATCATATCCTTCCTCTGCTCAGAAAGTGGCAACACTTATAGGATTTTGTTGTATGCTTTATCTTTGGTACAGGTATATTCTGCTACATTTTATATCTCAATTTTTTTTGATGAATATTGGATTTGGTTCAAACATTTATATCTCAAATTTACTTTTATTTTGTTTTTGTTCTTTTATTCCTTCTAAATACTTGTAGCTAGAAGATTTTTGTTGCTTCAAGTGAAGCTATAAAATATGGTGTTGAAAGCTTGTTAAACAATTGAAAGTACAACCAAGAAGATTTTTGTTGCATTAGCTTGCTTATATCCCCTCATGGCTATTTTTTTTTAAAATTTGGTGGAAAAAGTGATTGGTAGGTTTAGTTTGGATATCTTTTTTGATTGTTTTGTTATCCAAAATAGCCGATCCAAATGTAGTATTGTGATTTGTTTGGATTGTGTAAAAAGACTTGCTATGTGATAGATTCAATGTGGTGGATTGACTACAAAATCTCCTATATATAATCCAATTTTTTAATCTATTTCAATTATTAACATTTTGTAACATCCCGCTATATCTCAATAGACTATGATATCAATGAATGTGTCAGAGGTAAAATATTATGAAGGTTTAAATAGATATCGGAGAATTCTTTTAAGGTTATGAGTTAAGGAAGGATAATGATGTAATTTCACCCAAGGGCTATTTATAAGCAAAGTCCCTTACTTTCCCTCATTTCCTCTTCTCACTTCTCTCTCTTAAGCTCAGATCCTTCCCCTTCTCTCTAGCTCTCTCACGGCCTCTCACTCTCTCAATCACAAATCACCACAATCATCCAAATATAGTGGAAATCAACATGCAATCATCCTTAATTGATCATTGTAAGAATTAAGAGAAGTTCTAGCTTAGAGATTCCTTGAATTCTTGGAGTGTTGTGCATGGTTGTTGATGATGTTGATTATGGTATGTATGGATATTTAGAAGCAACTAGTGGAAGAATGAGCATAAGCTAAACTATGGGTTGTGGTTTTTGGTGAACTTGGAGCTTTGGATACAAGTTTGGAACAAGGGAACAAGTTAAGGTTTTGCTTATTGAAACATCTTGGTGATTGCAAGGATTTATGGTGAGTTCTTAGATAGTTCCCACCTTTGGGTTAAGTGTTTGATTATGCGAGGAAACTTGATTTCTAGGTTTCAAGATTTTGTAAGTAGCTACCCCTTTTCATGCCATGCTTGTTAAACATGTTAATACTTGTTATATGAATTTTTTTTTCAAGTGTTCTATGATTAATAGAGTTGAATTATGCTTTGGTCACTTGGTTTTGAGGTTTTTGAGTTAAAAACACCATTTTTGCAGGTTCTAAACTGTCATAACTCGTCGGGCGAGCTAGGACACGCCGGGGCGAGTTAGATCAGAGAGTTCTGGTTCAACTCGCCATCGCAAGTTGACAGCACAGAAATGTGTTGTTGACTCATTCGAGGCAGTTTATGGCAGTTTCGTGTCCAGTCTCTCAGTGTTTTTCTTATAAAAGTAAATGCCTCAAACCAATGTCCTCTAACTACACCATTTGTTGTCTCTGGCAACACTTTTTTAGGGAACGTGTAAAAATTGTCTCCTAAAAGTGGCTACGGCAACGTTTTTTGACTGTCGCCAGAAATATATTTGCAACCCCTGGAAAACGTCAACTTAAATACTTCTGGGGACGTTTTTGGAGCGTCACTCTATTATTTCTTTGGTAACCATCATTAATTGTCCCCTTAAATACTTTTGGGGACGTTTTTGGAGTGTTACTCTATTATTTAAATTTTTTATAAAAATTTCAACAATATCAAATTTTTGGTGGCAATCTTCCCTCCAAACTTGTTCAACAAATTTTACCTCCAATCATTATTAAAAAAAATAAAAAAAGAAAAAGAAAATATAGCTAACACATCACGTAAAAAAAAGCATAGCTAACACATCACGTAAAAAAAAACATAGCTAACACATAGTAATAATATTAATATATATGTTTATTGGGCAAATAGTCAATTTAATCCTTGACTCTGCATCTCACTGTCACATAGGTCCCTGACTCATGATTAAATATAAAGAAGTCCTTGGCTTTGCACTTCCGTTATCACTTTAGTCTCTGACGTTAAATAATTATGTTAAGTGATGATGTGACACATGTTTTACGATGACATGACATATGAGGTGTCACAGGGACTAAAATGAAAGAAGAAAATGGTCACTTTGGTCTCTGAATAAAAAATCAGTATCCCTAAATTGAATCTCAAATTCCTAAATCCTTAAATCTCAAATCCCTTAAATTGAAAATCTCAAATCCCTAATTCATTATATTATTTGACAATATTAATATAACATTTTTTTGTCAAAATATAATGTTCTTTTATTTAAAATTAAAAAGTAGAGATTAATAATATCAGCGTTATTCTTTTTTTACACAATTGGTTGTTTAATACTGTGGATAAAGTTTTACCGTTACGCAAAAAACCATAAAACTTTCAATACAATTTATAGAACATACAATATTTAATATATCTGAAGAAAAAAAAGTCTACAATGTTTAGAAAACATGTGGCACATCATCATTTAACAAAATTATTTAACATCAAGGATTAAAGTGATAATGGAAGTGCAGAGTCAGAGACTTCTTTGTATTTAATCATGAGTCAGAGATCTATGTGACAGCGAGGTGGAGAGTTAGGGAGCAAAGTGACTATTTGTTCAATAAAGACATTTTTTTTGTTGACACATATTATTTTTTTTTTGATATATATATATATATATATATTTTGAAAGATATATATTATTATTATTACTATGTGTTAGCTATTTGCTCTATCTTTATTTTGTAAAAAAAATAAAACTAATAATAATATTTTTTTTGAAAAAAAACATAATAATAATAATAATAATAATAATAATAATAATAATAATAATAATAATAATAATCTTATTATAAAAGCTTATAACCTTGCCTCTTAAAATGACACATAATGAAATTAAGGGTAAATGATGTCTACAATTTACTTTTTCTAACTAAGTCACCTATTAATTACATTGTTACATGATGGTTGCTCATAGTTGTTGTATTTAGTCATTATTCCAATTTTCACACTTCTCAATGTCTAAAGCAATGTGTCATACAAGTCTCACTCTTATCCAAGTCTTTTTTCCCACCAAACAACATTTTGAAATTTGAATCTTACTATTTTTTTTCTTTATAACCTTATCTCTCTCTACTTTATCATTCATCTCTTTCTCAACTTTAATTGCTGATCTCATTTTCATTCTATTTCATTCTCCATTCATCTTCTCTCTCATTTTCTTTACCCATAATGTTTTTCCACCAGCTTCAATGATTGTGTATCTAATAATACTTGCTTGCTTCTTTTTTGTCTGCAGATTTCAACAGTCTCTGTTCGGATTGTAGCAAAAGGAAATATGGTAATAGAAACAAATCTGATCACAATTGGTATAAGTAAAATGTCTTTCATTCTATGTCATTTTTTTCTATCTTGCACAAATATATCACAACAGGAAAATGAAATAAAATATTGTTGATCATTTTCCCGTGATTTTAACGTTGCTTTAAGACTATTATTTAACTCATAAAACATGACATTTCAAATATCATAATAATCATAACATATTTTTATAGTTTTTAAAATCATAATAATTGTTTTTATTATAAAATAAATTGGCATAGAATGGCAAATGAAATGAGATAGTCCAATAGTTTGTGTAGGTGATGAAGAAAAGAAAAAACCAAAAGGAAGAAAACTATGTTGTGATAACAAAATCAATAACATAAGTTTGATAAAAAAAAATAATCAATAACATAAACAAATATTTTTGTCTTTGTTCTTTGTTTGGGGTGAACAATAAACCCTTTACATTCATAATGGTCATGTACAATACGAAAAAGAAATTACCAAAAATAATGAGCAGTGTACTAAGCTATTGTAGTTCATTATTGTTTTTCTTTTAAATATCAATTCTCTTTTAAATTCTTAAAAAAAATTATATATCTTTTTTTATTCTCTTCTATATTTATAGGAAAAATAAATTATCGAAAAAGTTTTACTGTACCGTAAAATCATCTTTGAAAAGAAAAAGTGAGAGAGAAATATGTCATCTTTATTTTCTCTTATTCTATTCTTTTCATCATTTGTTTAACTTTTTAAATACAAAGTATAATTATTTTTGTTAAATCATAAAAATAAAAAATAACAGACAGTGAATATTGAAAAAAAAATAATTTGCCAACAAAAATATCAGTCATCTGTGGTAAAAATAATATTCTTATTTTATAAGAAGAAAAGTCTTCGTTTTCTATTAAAAAATAGTGTAATAGTATGAGAAAGGAAATTTTTTTCTAAGATCAAATAAAGAATATCATTAGTATCAGATCTAAGAAAGCTGAAACAGAATCTTACATTTCTTGAAAATCCAAGAAAATCACATCTAATTTCATGTTTAGATTATTGTTGTTGTTGTTGCATGTAGGATGGCAAGACAGAGGCAAATGTCGTTGTTGTTGTCTTCGGTGAAGTTACTCCGACTGTAATGAGGATTTCATTGTTGATGCTCGGAGTAAGCAGATGGCAAGCTTCATTTTTGCACATATATGTAACGTTGGCCGGAAAATATAAGAGAAATGCAACCTCAAAATTTTATCTCCTCAACTTTAAATAAATCTATGGGTTTTCTTGAGGAGAATGAGAGAAAAAGAATAGTGGATTTATTTTCTGAAGGTGATGGTTGGATTTTGTTGAAAATTAAAGAGAAGGTGATGGTTGTTAGAGAGAGGAGGAAGAAACGTAGATATGAGAAAGGAAGGGAGGGTGGCTGCTAGGGTTAGAGAAAGTGAAATTGTGTTGCTGATAGATTTTTATATGTGGGTTACTGGTTTGGGCTTTTGTGGGTTACTGGATTCTGGTTTGGCTTTTGAGCACATTAAAATATTTTTTTGAAGGTATATAAAATCATTGTGTAAAATGGATAATAAAATATCTTCTTTTTTGACAAATGATAATAAAATATCTTCATTTTTTGTTTTTTTTTCTATTAATAAATGAATAATAAAATACTTCTTGAAGAAAAAAGTTGAGAAAAAATTCTCTTCAATTTTATAAAATGGAATATATTTTTTGATTGGTGCACTTATTTTTTTTTAATAATCTATAAAAACTAGGGACAATATATTTCACTAATAAAAAAATATATAAAGAAGGAGATTTTTCGGGGAATGTTTTTAACAGAATTGTCACTAATAAATATAAAATTAAAAAAATAGATAAATATTTTTCACTAATACATTAAAATTGGAAAAACATTTGTCATTGATACATTGTAAAGTCAAATTTAAAATTGAATTTAAGAATTTATTTCATTGTGTTTTAACATTATACAAGAACTTAAAAATTGAAGGAAATAATATGGAGTGTTAGCTAGCATCACGTAAGTTATACTACTTCAACAAATAAAAATCATTGATATATACATATATGTACAATTAAGCTTACAAAAAGATGGTTTTATATATGTTCAATATATAATTTGTAAAAAGTGGAAACCAAAATGTGTGTATGTTTAACTACAAATGTTCATAATTTTTTTTCTTCCAAAATATGATTTTTAAGAACAATCTATCTATAAAATATTTAAAATACTTATTATAATATTTAAAAATCTATATACATGCAAAAAAATTCTACAAAATATAAGTAAAGAAGGTCCTTTGATGAAAATGGTGATAGTAGAATAGTGCATGAGGTGGCCGGAGGAGTGCCAAAAACTATTCTTCTGGAAAACAATGTTAAGAAAATTTATACATGGAAAACTTTTATCAAAACTTTGTGAATGGTAAATATAAAAAACACGGGACAAAGATTTGTGAATGATAAATATAAAAAATACAGAACCAAACTTTGTGAATGGTAAATATAAAAAATACAGACCAAAATTTATGAATGATAAATATATATAAAAAAAAAAGGGAACCGAAATTTCCGAATGATAAATTTACAAAAAGCTTGAGATCAAAATTTGTGACTTATAAATTAAAAAAAATACAAACACGGGACAAAGATTTGTGAAAGATAAATATAAAAAATATAGAACCAATCTTTGTGAATGATAAATATAATAAATACAAACCAAAATTTATGACAGCACAGTTGTGTTGTCGACTCGTTTCGTAGTTCGGTAGTGCCGTCCGGGGCCCAGTTTTGCTGTACTTTCATATAATGTGTAACCCTTAATATCTGTGACCCATATGCTAGTATTACAAAGCTTTCTTTAAAGAAAATCAACAAGAAAGTATTGGCATTATCAAGCAAAGCATAGTATGTGAGAGCATGATTCTGTATACAATATGTATGGGTAATGTGTTAACCCTTAATCTAGGGGAGGACCCGTTTTCTATAGTAGCTGTTAGAACAATGTCATTCACAAGGAAATTATGTATTCTAAGGGAGTATGTGTAAAAAGGGTATTACGATGTAAGGAAGACAGAAGCTCGACATAGATAAATAAGTGTCTTATGACAAGAGAGATACTTCATGGGATGAGCCATCAGTCGTACTACCTTACGTATTGTATACTCATTAGGTAGTGCACTAATGCTCGGAGAGAAATTATGCTTAATGTACTTGTCGAGTGGTGCATTTTGTGTTCGGATATGAATTACGGATGGTGCTTGTGAGTTAGTGCTTCTATCGGATGATGAGATAATGTCTTGAGGAAGGGAGACTTTACGATAAGTATGTTATGATTGCAGCTATGTAGTCTCGTTTAGTGGAGCATAGTTCAAAAGGGATAGTTTTGGGAGTTAGCCGTGTTATGGTGAATCGCTTGAGAACTAGATCCTTTGAGAAAAGTTAAAGTTAACAAGGCCGACAATTGTGTTGACTGGGCGACCAAATGAAGTGTTCGAAGATCTAATAAGGATAACCAAGTACTAAAGACCTAAACCAGATTGTAAGAATGTGAGAAGCAATCGTTTCATTATGAGGATGTTAGACACATCAGCTCAAGTTAGTTTGTAATGGAGAGTATGTTGTCAAGACCAGTTGAGAATGTTATTTAAGAAATTATGTTCAAGATGTGTGAATTATTTCAGATACTCTGATGTGTCGGTTCAACAGTTTATCAGTTAAACATGTACATGTATAGTAGAGCCGCACGATATGTTTCATGTTTTCAGCTAAGGAAGTTTTCCAGATCATTTTCAACTAGTGGATTGGAAGGTCAACTCCTTCAGAAGTTAGAGATTCTTAGTAAAAGTTAACCGGAAAGAGTTCATTGGGTGACGACGTTATAAGGTAATTCTAAATTTTGAGGACAAAATTTCTTTAACGGGGGTAGAGTGTAAAATCCCGCTATATCTCAATAGACTATGATATCAGTGAATGTGTCAGAGGTAAACTATTATGAAGGATTAAATAGATATTGGAGAATTCTTTTAAGGTTATGAGTTAAGGAAGGGTAATAAAGTAATTTCACCCAAGGGCTATTTATAAGCAAAGTCCCTTGATTTCCCTCATTTCCTCTTCTCACTTCTCTCTCTTAAGCTCAGATCCTTCCCCTTTTCTCTAGCTCTCTCACGGCCTTTCAGTCTCTCGATCACAAATCACCACAATCATCTAAATATAGTGGAAATCAACATGCAATCATCCTTAATTGATCATGGTAAGAATTAAGAAAAGTTTTAGCTTAGAGATTCCATGAATTCTTGGAGTGTTGTGCATGGTTGTTGATGATGCTGATTATGGTATGTATGGATATTTAGAAGCAACTAGTGGAAGAATGAGCATAAGCTAAACTATGGGTTGTGGTTTTTGGTGAACTTGGAGCTTTGGATACAAGTTTGGAACAAGGGAACAAGTTAGGGTTTTGCTTATTGAAACTTCTTGGTGATTGCAAGGATTTATGATGAGTTATTAGATAGTTCCCACCCTTGGGTTAAGTGTATGATTATGCGAGGAAACATGATTTCTAGGTTTCATGATTTTGTAAGTAGCTACCCCTTTTCATGCCATGCTTGCTAAATGTTAATACTTGTTATATGAATGTTTTTCAAGTGTTCTATGATTAATAGAGTTGAATTATGCTTTGGGTCACTTGGTTTTGAGGTTTTTGAGCTAAAAATACCATTTTTGCAGGTTCTGAACTGTTATAACTCGCTGGGCAAGCTAGGACTCGCCGAGGCGAGTTAGATTAGAAAGTACTGGTTCAACTTGCCATGAGCTCGCCATGGCCAGTTGAACTTGCCATGGCAAGTTGACAGCACATAAATATGTTGTCGACTTATTACGGCTAGTTTATGGCAGTTTCGTGTCCTGTCTCTCAGTGCTTTTCTTATAAAAGTAAACCCCTCAAACCAATGTCCTCTTTGCTAATCTTTTAATAGGTTTTCTTGGAAAAGAAGCAAGTATTGATCTATTTTGTAAGGCGTGGCACACGAGAGAATATGATATGATTTAGGCCAGGTACCAAGTTAATCTCTAAGAATTGGGAAATATGCAGAGCCTTGACTTAGATAGTTGAGAATAATCATGTTAGTTTGTAACCTAAACTCATTAGGTCTAAGTCATGCAAGAACAAGAGTAAGCACGTAATGGTTTACCAATAATCGGGTAGGTCATGGACCAGTGGTAAACAAGCAAGAAAGTAATAGGATAAATCCTTATGTATGTACAAGACTAATAAGCTAAGAACATGAAAGTGTCGTGTCTCTTGTTATCCACGCCAGAGGGATACAAGAGGTTCACGTTAGGGGGACAGGACACGCTCCGCAAGGTAGGCCTGCACGACATTAAGAGGAGTTTCAGTGTTAGCCTTATATAGAAATTTTACCGGATATGTTATGGGATTATATTATGGGGTTACTCCACTCAGAATTAATCCGTAAAACAAACCAAGATAATGTTGTTTGTTACACGCTAACTCTCTTATATAATAAATTATTATGAACCATTCCATGATACGATTATGATTATGCTATGATATGTATAGGTAAATGCTTCTGCAACAAGTTATGATAACTCACTGTCGACGATATTAGTTTTCCCCGATCGTCCAGTCAGATTATGCTATGTAGACGATACGTTAAACCATGATAGTGTCGGTTCCCGACATAGTGGTCTTAGTTCCCTTAGCCTCCATGGTATGCAGAGCATTTAGCAAGACTTATAAGTTATGGCATGTAGAGACTTATGGCAATCTTAGTTATGCACGATCGTCTAGATAAGTAAGTTCCACACACGTATAATCAACCGATTGGTTGTGTTGTAGACACGTGGTGACCCTAGGTTTTCCCTGAGGTTGCCTATAGCCTAGGGTTAGGTAGATTTCTCATAGACATTATGTCTCATCTCAATCCTATTTTGTTTCAGATCAGCAGGTTGTTTTAACAGGACGTAGCAGTCAATTGGCCGGATGGATAATCAGCAAGTGCTCATTCGTATCAGTTGCAGGATATTCATATGGTTTCAAGTTTTATGAACGTGTATTGTTGTATCTATTTATTCATTCGAAGACTTATGTTGTAAATTTTAATGTATCCAGTACTAAAGATAATGCACATGCTAAACTTTCTAGATACGTTTAGTATGGGCGTTGCACATTTTTTGGTAGACTCACAATTTTTTAGTGTAGTCAACATTGATACATTTTTTACAACTTCTCAAAAATTTATATTTGACAATATTTTATGTTACCGATGATAAAAAAAAAAGTGTTACAAAAATATAAATAAGTAACATTTTTTTTAATGTTATTGATACTACTGTAAAGTGTTACTGAAGCTCTTTAGTAACATAAGCTTTACCTAACAATTGTTCAAATGTTACCAAATTTAATTAGTAACAATTTTCTTGATTTAGTTGCAATTTTTTTATTGTTACTAGATTTCAATTATGTTGTAGTGAACCCTGGTGTTAATTTAGGTTTGAACAATGCTGGTATATATATTGAAATAACCAAGTGTTCGAGTGCATGAATTTAGTGGAGGCGGAGGATATTGACCATTGTGAGATGGTGTTAAAGGAGGATTGGGGATTATTGGTGAGTTATGGCAACAGTGTAGAGGAATTCTGTTGTTACTAGAATGGGGAAACTATGTGGCAAACACATGGGATTTGTACCGAGATTTTGATATTGTGTATAAGCTACAACCAATGTTAGTCCCCATGTCATGAATGTCATTGTTGTCAATGTGCCTGGTTAAGATTTATGTTTTTAGTTTAATTATATGGCTGGAGATGATGATGATTTACGTCCCAACAACCATGAAGACAAAAATTCACATTATTATTTGATTTCGTAGGAAAATGTGTCATGTTTAATTACTGCTGTCAATTATTTTTTTCAATTCACCAGAAAAATGTTGCAAAATGTCATTTGTGCAGTAGTGGATGAGAATGACCTAACAAAGTGATGAATAAGAGATTAATTTGTGTTTTGTTTGAGTTAGGGACTCGATTTACGACGAGGTACACTTTTAAGGACCAATATCATGGTTTGCCCTTTTATTAACCATTAACTTGAAGCTTAAAGATAAAAGGTGACACAGACGGAAGCGCAAGCTAGCAAGCGCTAAACCTAGATAGAGAAAAGATAAAACTTTGCAAGCGACAAACCTATAAAAATAGGTTTCAGAATCCACCAGAAATTGAGAAAATTCTTTAAAATATTATTGAACTAATAAAAACTCTCTCTAGCTACTACTGAAGTGTTTATATACTAAGGAAACTCTAATGGGCCGAAAATCCAAAACAAAAAATAAAACAGAAATTATTCAAATTGGGTTGAATAATTAAAACTAATTTTTGGATGGAATGAAATTGGGCAAGGCAATGAGTTTCACTCGTGACCCAATTCCCTTTACGAAAAGTTAGATTAATAGCCATTCTAACACTAGATGTCAAACCTGAATATTCTCGACGAACCTTTATTTCGGGCAACTTCGTCTTAAATTCATGCAACCAACCCTCTTACATCAGTCTCCTCCACCTTTGAAAAACTTGACCCCGAGCTCTCATTTTGATAAAGAGTTTCTTCTGCATGATATTCATAGATGTCGACAATAAAAAATTTAACTCCGCGGCGTTTATCAACAACATTGTCCATCTGAAAATTATCCTTGGCAAATTGTTTGGTAGCTCACTTGTGATCAACTCTTTGAAATCTCTTAGGATCTCTAGCACTTCTTCTGAAATTGACACTTCCTCCTTCACAACACTCATCAACGCTTTACTCACCACTGGACAAAAACATTCAATTTCCGTAACAGCCTCATCAAGTTCCTTCTCATCATGCGTCAATACCAAGAAACTATATTTATTTTCTCTTGTGCTCTTATCAAAGTGTAAGATAGGAGTCATAGGAATCTTATGTGTACCCCATGTAAACATCATCACATTATCATGTCTACGATAAGTAATATCATTATCAAACTGCCAACAGAGGCGGGGCCAAGAATTTTTAATGGGGGGGTGGGGCATATTTTTAGGATATAGATATGTTGTGTTGCTATAAATTGTAACTAAAGTTATAAGATAAAATGGCTCATTTGCTTTTATTTCGCTAAAAAAATACTAGTGAAATGTTAAAAAATGAACTTAACAAAGGTACGTTGGCGTTAGTACCACTTAAGGTGACACTGTTTGCATGGGGATCCGGATCCTCTCCATCTTATGTCTCTGCAGCAGCCTCTCAATCTAATAACCAAACCATTAGATACATCCAATAGATGATATGGACATGCAGTAAAATGTTGAAATACACGGAAACGAAAGTGTGGGCAAATACGAATTAGGAAACATGACCAGATGGCTTCAAAGTGAAAAATCTCTCGACTAACCCTGTTTCTCTTTCTCTCGCGCTTCGCTGTGGTAGATGAAAATAATGGAATAAGCATGGAATTTACATATGTTGCATAGGTTGGGAAGGCAAGGTTTAGGTTGATCGAATCAAAGCATCAAACAAGTAGTTTATTTGTCTCTTTCAGGATTGTCGTGCGCTTTTGGATAACTTTTTGCAGATTTTATTTATCATCTACCCTTAATCGATGAGGGTTTATTAATTTTTGAGATTACCCATGTTCCATAGGTTGGGAAAGATGGATGTTTAAATTTGTTTTGAACAATCAATTGATGTTGAAAAAAAATTGAACCCCTTCTTCCTACCGGTACCACAAAACCTATTATTATATATGATGATTCAAGCAACTTTTTAGAAGCAGGTTGCATCAACTTCATCACTATAGAAGATTGTGATTGGACCGTTTGAGTTTCAAGCAATTTAAGAGACACCACTGGAGTTATTTTTTTTGGTACAGAAACACCACTGGATTTTAAGTGCACTGAATTAATTTGGAGTATTGTATCTTTCTTTAATTAAAATTGTAGTATTTTTCAACTTTTTAATGCCTTCTCCTATCATCCATTAGATGTATCCAATGGTTTATTTATTTAGATTGAGAGGCTGCTGCAGGGATATATGATGGAGAGGATCCTCTCGCGTTTGCATGGATAACAATTAACAAAAAAAAGGACAATTTAAGGCGAAGAGAAGTGCTTCTAGCCAATTCTATTTTGTGTTCAGGCAATTGCAGACAAGAGAAAACGATTAATCATCGTTTTTTAGAGTGTGACTTCATTAGTAGAATTTGGCACCTTGGTCATCGCTGGTTGGGTATTTCAACAATTGTTTCCTCTGATATTGGTTTTCACACACAACAATTTTTTGGTGTCCATGCTTTCAAAAAGGAAGTTCATTTTTTTTTTCCAGGTATTTGGTTGGTCCGTCTTTGGGTCATTTGGAAAGAAAGCAATTTGAGAATTTTTAACAACAAAGGGTTGTCTCATAATCAACTTCTAGATAGTATTAAGATTCTTTATTTTTTTTGTGGCTGAATGCGCATAAGCCATGTTTTACTTTTGATTTTCATTTTTGATGATATATGTCGTCTCTATGTATAGGGTACACATCTTTGTAGTTGAGGCTCTTGTTTATATGTGTGCTTGTTAGTTTGACTCTTTGTATTGTTCCCCTTTAAACACACATCTTGTCTTTAATTGATACGGTTTTTTAATATATTTCGCATCTCGCTTTTAAAAATAAAAAGTGTTGATTTAGTTGATAAAATTAGTATTAGAAAATGTTTCTCGTTAAATGTATTTAAGTATTCTGTAACCGAAAAAAATAAATATTTAAGTATTCTAAAGATAGCCCTCGCCGACCAAAATATGTGTTTGTGCTCTTTAAGTAATTCATCCGCGTGTGTGTCGTGGAGTCAATGTCTAAATACTCTCCGTCCCTATATGTAAGCACTCTTTTGTTAGAGGTAAAGGATGCTTACATATAGAGACGGAGGGAGTAGTTATCATGTTACGGTTAGAGTTAGTTGGTGTTGGTTAGTCCATTTGATACGTGTGACTTGTGTATATTGCTTCCAATTGTATAATAAGTAGAGAGTGACTTGTGTATATTGCATAATCTCTAAATATTTGTTGGAAAATGTTATATCTTTAGAAAAATAACATCAAGAATTTTTTCAAACAAAACTGGCAATTTTAATTGCATGATTTATTTGTTTACTTCCTATTTTTATGCCACACCTCCTTGAATTGTGGCAAATAGTGCATTGTGATTGACTGCCCTTTATTCTGAAGAATTCTTGATGTTATTTTTTTCTAAAGATATAACACTGTTTGTACTTATTTGGTGCAAATACCAGTCAACAGAAAGTGATTGTTTTTCTTGTCGGTGATACAATGTTGACCCAACGCGGTAGGATTTTGGTTAGTGTCGAGAGTATATCCACAAAGTCTCACACAATATATATAATTCAATACCCCTGCTATTTGTTGTATAATTTTCTATCTTCTCCATTTCATCGAAACTATAATGAACACTTCCCAACAATCTTGTTCGACAAACACCTGGAGTTTCGATTCTCTGAAGAACCTCCATCAGATTTCTCCTGTCGTTCAGAACCACATCAAACACGCAACTACTTCATTTTTAATGATAAATGTTAATAGTTAGTTTGTTAGATTAGTATTTTACTCACAAGTCCGGTTTGAACCCAGGCCTCTTACTCATTTTCTATTTGACGAAAATGATCATGTTGACCTTGGTTGCATTGCAGGTTTATGTTATGTTGTGTTGCGGTGTTGCTGTTTCCGGTGTTGGAGCATTTCTTCATGTATTATGGAATATTGGAGGTTTTCTCACTACGTGGTTGTGCTTTGTAACCATGGTTTGGTTGTTGTGCACGCATCCGTTAGAAGAGGTATGAATTTACAACAGAGTTATTATTATTTTTTTTGGGTGTTTTAGGTCTCACTGTTTTTTCATTTGCAGCAAAAGAGTGTGTGTTTGTTGATGGTTTCAGCTTTGTTTCATGGTGCCTCTATTATACCCTTGATTGATTTGATTATTGTGATCGATTCCAGGTATGTATTTATGCAATTTGAAGTGCTTTTGTTTGTTGTTGTTATTACTATTATTGCTCGTTTTTACGACTTTATGACATATTTGGTTCCATTGTTCCTTTCCAGCCTTATCCTTACCGCATTTGTGGGAACTTCCTTGGCATTTGCATGTTTCTCTGCAGTAGCTTTGGCTGTACGGCATAGGGAGTATCTCTACATTGGTGGTTTGCTTTCTTCTGGGCTTTCTATACTTATTTGGTTGCACTTTGCTTCCTCTGTCTTCAAATCCATCCCACCAATGGCACACTCCATTTGTGTGTATTCTGACACCTGAATGATAATAGCCGGTAGGTATATTGAAATTCTAGCACACTAATTTTAAGATGTTCAATGTGATGTTCCAACACCAGAACCAAAGACAACAGATGTTGCGTTTAATGTTCCAACATTATACTAACAAACATAAAATATGCAAGAAAGTAAATGACAAGAAAGTAAAAGGCACAGAGAGTTTGTTGACCCAGTACAGTGACAAACACACCTACTGTGGGGGCTACCAAGGCAGGAAGGAAATCCAATAGTGTAGTCCTTATTCTAAAGTTCTCAATAAACCACATTTACAACTTAAGACCTAGGACCTACCCGTCTAGACTTCAACCTAGGAACTCCTAGATCTGAGATCCCATCTCACTATCCTACAATCAATCACAACCCCTGTGATTATCAAATTCAAACACAAAATGGTGAAGTTACCTTCAAACACAAACTACAACCTTGCTTCAAAGCTTTGGTGTAGCACATGAGTTACAACAAAATAAACAGTCCTTAACATGTATCAAGGTGATACAAGAAATGCTAAAAAAAAAAAAAACAGTCCTAGACTTGCATCACAAACGATACAAGAGAAGAACACGCAAAGAAAACGACTCAAAACCCTAAAGAACTATATTCTTTTAGAATGACGGCTTGAATACGTAATTAGGTCTTGAAGTCTTCCTTATATACTAAAGCAATATGGGCTCATTAACCTTGTTGGGCTTCAGATCAAAGTAGATCGTTCAACTGATCTACATAACAAGAATCAGTAACGAATAAGGAAAGTCCTAATATGTAGGAACATCTTTAGGAACTTCTAAACATATCCAAATATTCCCTAAAATATTGTTACTCCTTTAGGAATAAAATCACAACTGATTCTGAACATATGTGCGCATTGTTTGGTCAACAAGATATGAGAACGAGGATTCCTTAATAAGATAAAGCGCGCGTACAATCAGGCATAAAACAAGGTACACTGAACCGGAACATCATATCCAACATCTTACAGAAATGCCTAAAACATGTTGGAACATAGTTTCGCACATCACAATCATGGATATTTGTTTTAGCAATAATGCCGCCAATACAAATACCCAACAATCTCCCCCTTTGGCAAATTTTTGGCTGAAGAAAATTGAGACCAATTATATAAAGCAGAGAGATACAAATCTTCCATTTCTTCATATAACATGAACACACACCTATGAAGAAACGGCCAGCACATATAGTCTAAAGAGATACCTTAGATACACTTCTTCAAATCATCATAAACAACCATGAAGAAGAAAACAACTTTTCAAAGAATACTTCCAGAAAAAAAATATCCAATGAGAAGAAGCAATAACAGTATCACTAAAGAGATTCAGCAATGTGCACACAAACAAGGAATACCTTACAGGGTCTTCAATCATAGCTTGGACCAAACAGACATGAAGAGAGATAAAACATACTCTTAACAGAATCTTGGTTAAGAGAGAAAAACAGGTATTACTTACATCTGATACAAGCAGTAGCGGATTAGAAAATGTCTCACAAAAGAAACAAGAAAAGGAAAAATAAATTCCTATGCAACAAACATCAGATCAGGGAAAAATAAATTCTCACACAAGAGTGGATGTTTCAACATCCTTTACCACATCAGACAGGAACACCTATCACACATTAGCAAGGGAAAAAATAAATTTCTCATACCTACAGAGACTTGACATCTAGATGTTTAAGGATACTCCCCCTCAATATAGCAACATATGAGTGACTACTAACAATAAT
>Ga0315913_1003363_pt1 | contig 19185 bp, 6 predicted proteins | sample MpolsnodulesMG_FD_207736 | JGI IMG/M metagenome (GOLD analysis project Ga0315913, IMG submission 207736) | Medicago polymorpha root nodule microbial communities from Los Angeles, California, United States - small nodules | ecosystem: Host-associated > Plants > Roots > Nodule | place: USA... | reverse complement strand
TTGGGATTAAATGTAGTTAACTCTATTAGTATGTATTTCCTTTGATTGGGACTTTGTGTGATTCTAATTTTTCTTATGATATGGATGTTATTCTTGCTTTCTATGTTTCGATCTTATGGATTTGAATCGTGATTGAAAAATACCTTTTGAATCTAGGTTAGAATAATCTTCTATCAATACTTCTGTTCTAGACATGGAACTTAGGTTGGTAATCACTTTGAATATTGAAACTTAAAGCTTTTGTATCATTGTATAGTGCGAGACATTGACGATACAATGATACAATCGACTATTGGATCGGTTAATCGTGCGTGATATCGACAATTAAACGATCCAATAGAAATCACGATATCATTTGGACACGAATGATGTTGTTGAGCAATATGTGATAATATCAAGTGATAGTTAGAATCTGCAACCCAAATCCGAGAATACGTACGAGTAGGTTGATGAAGTTTAATCTCAGCATACTTATTTCCCTGTTAACTCTCAGCCCATTTATAAATTCCTAGTTGATAGTTTATGAAACAAAGTACCCGAAAACCCTAGCTCAGAACGATATTGATTGTTGAACGGCTTAGAATATCACACCAGTCCCTGTGGAGACGATAACACAAATACTTACTTTTGTTGCTACAACAGTATCATTCATACTTTCAAAATAAATCACACTTTAAGTGGTACAATCCACATAAGTTTCATCCAGAAGAAAAAAAAAGTGTTAGTGAAAATGTTTGAAGAAAAATGTTCATAACAATTTTTTTAAGGAAACCATTTTTTCTTATATTGATTTTATATTATTATGGACTAGATAATAACACATATTGATGATTAGTAAGAGGAAAAGGAGAATAACACGTGGTGTTAAATTAAAGAATCAAAAGTTATAAAACTTAATAATAATAAAAGAGAAATGATATTTGTACAACCATTTTGTGACAACTTTTTGACAACTTTATCTCTCATATTCACATTATTCTCTCTCTTCCTTTTTCTCTCTCCATTGTTTTTGACCAATGAAAAGAGAGAAAAAAGAAGTTGTCACAAAAGTTGTATCAAATGGTTGTTCAAATATCACTACTCATAATAAAATGACATTTTAGTTACTGTGAGTCTGATTCAATTGGCAGAGATATTAAATTATATATGCAATGTGCAGAGTTTGAACATCAGATTGACTACTTATTCATCTTTGAGATAAAATTATACTCTGTCAAATTTTTTCTTTTGATGTTTTAAAACTTCAACTATATTCTAAAATATTTGATGTTTTAGTATATTTAAAGTTGTTTTCCCTAGTTTATCCTTGTTGAAAAAACACCATAAAACTATTAAAAAAGTTATAACCTTTAGCCTATCACATATGGATTTAATCATAAATAAGAACATTTTCGTTTAAAACATACAAAATTTATATATATATTAATTACTCCTTAAGACTTGTGTCAAAAACTAAAATAGCAAAAGATAAAAAATAGAGGGAGTATCTTCTAAGATACTTGAAAAAAAAATACATCTCTTTGCAAAAATAATAAAAATGCGGTGAAGGAGAAATAAACCCAAAAAGAACCCTAAAAAAACCCCAAAAAGAAAAAAAGGAACTGAAATAAATGCAACAAATAACGCTACGTATTAAATCTCACCTGTCCCATTAAATTTCGGTTTTTGACATTTTTTTTTCCGGACAAGTTTCACGTCATTTTTGAGAGAACAAGTTCCACACCTTTTTTTTTCTTCTTCAAATTACGATGACAAAATTGCCAAGTTGTTGTTGTAGTGATTCTAGACTCTAGTGACTCAAGCTTAGTTTGATTCATGAGTAGGACATAGTTTGATTCATGAGTAGGACAAATTTTGATCAGATTGGTTATTTACCAATTATGATTTATTAGGAGCTCATTTCTCTATGTATTGGAGTGTTAAAAAAAATGTGATTCTAGTGACTCATTTCTTCTTTGCTAGAACTGATTAACCATTTGAAGTAAACCACTAGGTTAAGCTAGGTCCATATGGGGTTATTGTTGTACATCCATCTAAGAATATTAACGTGTAAATTAGCAAATACACATTTTTTTCATTTGAATCAAAAAATATCATTCATCTTTATGACCTAACACTAGTAATTTGAGGGTTAGCTTTGTAACTTTCATTAAATAATGTTTCTTAATTTACACTCACTTTATTAATGAGTCTTGTTAACAAGTGCTCCCGGAGCACTCTTTAAGAATTCTAAAAGAAAAAAATAATTTGTAAAAAAGTCAAACATTTTGATTTTCAAGACATTGATTACACATGTTTTCATACAAAGTTACTATATAAAGGTCTTAAAGAGTGCTCCGGAGACACTCGTTAACATTTCCCTTTGTTAATTTACACTCACTTTATTAATCAACACATTTATGTTTCAAGTAGACAATTATAAATAGGAAACAAACATTCTTATGCATGCAAGCCTCGGAAATATCATCAAACTTAGTTTTTGAAGCTCGCTAGAAGGAATTTCCAAAACACTTCTCTTTCTCTAAACAAGTGTGGTTGATTTGAACATGTCAACTATTCTTCAATAGTTTCCGTATTTGGAGCAATAAGGTAGAGATATTCCATTTAAACTTGAAAATTTTATCAATGAGAATATTCGAGTCGCTCTCCACTATAATATGAGTAAAATGCTCCCTCTCCGAATCATATTCAAAACCAAGTAAACCTCATATTTCAACATGTAAGGAATCATAAGTTCTTAGCATAGCCTACAATGCATGTTTCTTTCATTTAAAAAAAAAAAAAAAAACTAGTTAGTCACCATATCAAAGTCATAAACCTTTCAAAAATAAAATAAAAAATCAAAGTCATAAAATCTCATATTCTCTTGGTTTTTTAATTGATCTAGGCTCAAATAAATATTTCCACCACCAGAGAATTGTGAAGATTCAGGATCAAATCCGAAAATTCACATGAAATATATTTAAAGGCAAACAACAAGAGCAAAGTAATATATAACATCTTCTTCATACATGGTCAAAAATACAACAAGAGCAAAGTAATATATTCAACCTTGGCCTACAGACAGCCAGATTTAAATATCATTAAATGTATCACCCTTTATTTAATAAGTAAATACAATCGTTTTTCATGCAATACAGTAACAAGTGGTCGCTATCTGAACTCGATCGAACGATATACTTTTATATTTTTAGTAAATTTAAATAAAATATTTTTTTATTCTCTATTTTTTATTACTGTGAAATTTATTTTTTTATTAAAAAAGATAAGATTAGTAATCCAAAAAAAATATAAGATCCATTTATTAAATATTTTTGGGAGGTCCGTATTATACACACAACAATATATAATCATCGATGTAGATTCAAGTGTAACATCGATGCCGCATTTTCAAATGAATTAAATATCACAGGTTTGGGCATGTGTATCCGCCCGAATGTCTCTTGGGCTCATTATTTCCTCTAGTAGAAGTCTCTTCGACTTGAAAATTAGTCGATAAATCGTATTCTTATTGATTTTGAGAACGATTTATAAAAGTCACCAAATGAATGGTCACTAATTAATACATAACATAAATTAGATTTTAAGAACGATTTATAAAAGTCACCAAATGAATGGGTACTTTTTAGTATTTTCCTAATAATGTAGATTTAGTTACCCAAAATAAATTTATTTATGAAAATAATTATTAAAAATACAAAAGATAAAAAAATTATTGCATGATAGATAAAATTATTTTTCTTATTCCAGCATCTATGGGAAAAAAATATACTAATTATATACTCCCTCTCTCTTCGTCCTAAATTATAATTCGTTTTCACCACCAAAAAAAATTATAATTCGTTTTATCAAAAAAATTGTCTTAAAAGTACAAGTTGTTTTACAATAACAATGAAACATTAATATTTTTTTCTATTATATCATTAACTATTTATTACTCTCTTTTATTTTAATTCTTTAATTTATCTTTGTCATATTATTTATTAAAGACAATTTATAGTATCTCTTTCTCATACACAATTAATTACTTTTATTTATTTGTATGAAATGACCAAAACAATTTATAATTTCACACGAATTTTTTAATGATAAGTAACTACTACTATTACCTAAAGAAAAAACAATTCATGATACATATCCTAACACGTTAAGTCAAAAGTATACACTAACACGTCAATGTTTGAAATATTCTCATCACACATCACTAATTATATTACGGATGGTATGCTTAGCATTATCGATCTATTTTCATCAATGCACTTCTTGTCAATCACTTAATGCTTGCATTTACGATCCAACCAATAATTAGTTCGAGTTAACTTCATAATACTACCTATTTATAGCTAAAAAACTATAGATTGTACCTTTAAACGAATTATTCCATTTGTTGCTATATTTTTTCAAGGTCCAAAGAAACTTAAATTAAAAGTTAGAACACATCCTAACGTACACAAGATGTTCCAGAATGGATTGAAACAAGTTTGAAATATAAATAAAGTTTGGCTACTTAAAATCATAGCAACAAATACAAGAAATTAAACTCTATAATTCAAAGAAGGTCCCATTATGCACCCCAACTAATTTCTAGTCTTTCAAATACTACACAAATATTCAAACCATGTATAAATGACATGGTGTCTCTTGATCACGACATCCTCCTTCACAATTCCGAGTTTGTCAATGATTCATCTTCTAATAAGTTATCTTTCAAAGGTATCCGATTTTTGGATAACTTACCATGCAAGCATCGTTACTTTGAATGGAATAATTTTGTGGCACATTTAGGTATTGAACTCCTCAACTACCGGAGTGTTGTATTATGTTAAAACTTTGTAAGCCAAGTTTTTTTTTTATTGAATATCAAATTTTATAAGATACATATGATAGAAGTAAAAAGAGTACTTAACCCACAATTGATGAAAAGTATAACCCACCAAAAAACAAAACCTCAATTAAGAATCAACGCAAAGAAGAGAGTTCGAAAACCATTCAAAATACATGCAAGACATCCCTTTTTTTCCTAACTAGAAACCACCTCCAAGAGGTTGACTTGATGACATCTATTGTCTCTTCCACCACTGGGTCGTTAGAAGGAAAAACAACCTTGTATCAAGCCTCCCATATCTTTCGAAATGTAGCATGTCAAATGCGAGTTAGCCCTTAATTTTTAGTGTTTTTATTCCACGAGGAATTTGAGAAATAGTCAAGAAGATAGACCACATTTTTGTGTAGAATTACTCTCATTCATATCTACTTAAAAATCGAGCACCACCAGCCCAACAAAGCCACATCTAAAAACAAATGATCCTCCACCTCGAGATTATTCGGATAAATTATGCAATTCGAACTACCTCCTTCTACCAAAACCAACCTATACTAGGTTTCCGTGAGCAGAAAGTCTACCAAGAATAATCATCCTCAATTTGATAAAATCCTCGGTCCAAAAAATGGCATTTCTACCATCATCTCTAAAAATAATCATCCTTAATTCATTAAAAGATACGGTACCAATTCTACTTCTTATTGACACAACTCCTCCACCTAAGATTCCAGGCACAATTCCCACCTTTCTTAGTTTCAACACCTTTGCCTCTTTCTGCAATGACAACAAAAAGAACTTTGTCAAACCTATTTTTTAGCGAATACCAAATTTGGTTTATATTTTAATTCTAGCCGGCTATACGCTTGATTATCAAGATCGGTGTGCATTAAAATGCATAAGCATATGCTTGATTACTTTCAGATAATAAAGTGGTTTATACAAAAACACACATCACAATTCAGCATTATTTTGCCGACAGGCAAATGCACACGATAAAAACATATTCCGAGGATGAATTACATTAACTGGACCACGAATATATCGAAAGATACATTTTCATAATTAATTAGTAGCTAGTACATGATAATCTCGTGGTGGTGCAGCAAGCAATGGAGCAAGTTGCATGCTTAAAAAGTAGGTGAGAGCATATGATATTTATATTATACAAAATGAAAGACTTTTTTGGTGGTGTATACAAAATGAAGACGTTGAAAAAGTAGATGGATCCGTTAGCCTCTTACCTTAAAGTTTTTAATTAAGATGTATTAATGCTAAAGGTTGTTTTCCTCTTTATTGATTAATTTCATTGAATGGTATGTATTTGGTCCTGCATGCCCTTTTGTGTTGTTAATACTCCATAGTATATCATGGACCCATTTGAAATGGAATATTAGCCAACTTGTTCTAACACCCGTTGACATTTTCCTCATGAGTGGAAATTCATACATACTATTTGATGAAGATGTATTTGGATTTAGGGTTACCAAATGAGATTACTTGATAATTGTATCACCCGATAACATTAATTGTGACGTTGATTTAACTTTGGATTAGTGATTTTCTATGACCTTACATGAATGTGTTTCCCCTAATTAAACTTCGTTTTTTTTTTTTAAGAAATCGGACTAGTGATTTTCTCTAACCTTACATGATTGTCATAATTTAAGGTGACATTTTTTAGCTATTTTCTTTGTAAAGTTTGAGTCTCTCGATTTTTGAGGTAGGGGAGTCCAGATGCCATGATTTGTATGCTGTACTTTGGGTTGTGTGGGAAGCAAGCAACGATGAAATTTTCCGTAAGCATGCAAAGGTTGTGCCAGTGTATATTCAGTCGACCTATTTGGAGGTGGTTTCTTTTAATTTAGGTGTTGAATTGAAAAAATGAAAATTTAATTGGAGTATAGGATTCCAATCAATAATATGATGAACTTAATAATTCAATCCACGTCAATTAAATAAATGATGAACTTAAAAATTCAATTGGGAAGAATGAATGGCTAAATATAGTTCCACCACGACATCGTATAGAATCACAATTTAATTTTCAAAATTTGTTCTAGAGCATAATCCCAGTTTTCAATATTGTTTGTAATTATATTAAAATTTTGCTCATTTCCGTGACCAAAACTTTTTTTGTTTAATTCAGAAAATGATAATTATTAATTCAAATTAATAAAAATTACATTGATTGAGATACAAATCTCAAAGTCCTTAAAACAAAAAATGATAAATACGTGACAAACTTACAAACCGCAAAATTTTTTAAAAAAATGCCTACAAGTATATATACAGAATAAAAGTGTTTAATGTTTTTAGATTTGTAATGTCGAAAACATCAAAGTCATTGTTTGAATTTGTAACGCATGCTAAAGGAAGAAAATACGTCAATCTAATTCGACCGAACACCGCAACATAATGGAAAATCAAATAACACTATCACTCTTAAACGATGAACTACGAAGGAAAAACAATTAAAAAAATCTAATTTTATGAAAATCATTTATTTAGATAGAACAAGAAGAAAAAACAATTAAGAGGGGTGATTTCTAAAAAAAAAAAACCTAAAACCCCCTGTACTCTTGGAAGGACGAGGGAGGAAGAGAGTATTTCGACTAGGTCTAAAAGGCTAAGTGGCTTCATGCTTCAGAGACCAAACTGTTTAGCTTTTACAATTTCAAAATCTCAAAATTTTGCTATCTTAATTGGCATTGATCACCATTTGTTTTATAACTAAACACAATATTGACGATAGTACAAAAATATTATAATCAATATACAAAAAATAGATTATAATCCCAATGAGATATGCACTCAGGAGATGACATTGTAAATGGAAACTATAATGGGACGACAATATAGTTTAAAGACGCTTTCAGCGCCACTAACAAAAGGGTCCCTTGTAACAATTAATTAAGGACAATGTCATTATAATTATACCAGTAAAAAATTGACATTACAATTAGGGTCAACGTTTTTTTAGCAAGAGAGAAAACATTTTGATTGAGACTGCGATTTTGATGTTGTCCATGGTTTAGTATTAGGAATTCATTTCTCTCAAAATGGTGAAATGATATGTTGGCTACAAATAATCTCACTCAAATTTTGTGGTTCTCAATGCCGGTTATAACTTTATTATGTTATGTGTAGTATCTGTAGTATTGGAACCAAGTTGCTTGGGCTCCAGTGGCAATGAGCTCCTTCCAACGACGTATCCGGGGAATATTAGGTTCGATTTCTAGGGGGAACAATGCTTGGCCAGTGTGCATGCCTCTACACACGAGCCGGATTAGTCGCTCACCTTTGGTGTGTCAAAAACCGGTGCGAAAGCCAAAAAAAAAACATAGCCTCGGGGTCAGTAATCAAGATAGTTCAGAGGCTAAATCATCTAGTTAACAAACTCAACTTGAATCGTCTAGCTCTTCAATGTCAATTTCTATGGAACTAAATCAAGGAGGAAATATATCTTTCAAGTGTTCATGACATAAACTCGATGAAGATATGAAAACACTATTTGAAGCATTAATATAAAAGGTAATATAATTTGAAGTCTAAAATTGTCCTTTCGTAAAAATAGTATAGTCTTGAAGGGCGTTATCACTACAAAATCGTACACACTTACAACAGATCTTTGTATGAAAATTTCTCTTGTAACGAACTCCAACGTAATTTTTTCTCAATAAATAATTTCTTCATTGGTATAAAAGCAAAATTATCAAACTGGATTAGTTGTATTGATGTCAAGAAGCATCATCACGAAAGGTCTAAGTGACCAATCATTCAATGTTCTATGATCAAAAGGATGAAAACCAAATAAATCATGGATAAAGTGGAGAGTCAAAGACTGAGAAATTATGGATCAAGACCAATTCAATGGAACCCAAGGCAAATCAAATATCCATTGGCATATGGTATCATGAGAATTGAGATGCTTCTGTGGAACATCAATGAATGAGAGAAAAGAAAAGACGAAAAAGACAAGTTCATAAATTATTATATCTTAAAAATCCACAAACATAAATTTAGAATTTAATTGTAAATCCACTAAGAAGAGTGCCTTTAGATCATGTTGTAAAGAAATCAAGTTGTCATGGTACATTTGAATTAATATAGAATTATATTGTAATATCCTCTCGTAGATAATCATATCTTAAGCTCAAACCTTGTATCACCATTGATAAAAACTCAACCCTTGTAATGTCAAAATGTTAACACTTCATCGAAAAAGTGGACACCTCAAAAGACCAGCGGGGTCATAGCTTTGAGAAAACAAAGAAGAAATGTTGATCAAGAAGTTTGCATAAAACTCAATGGGTTTGTGGAATTCGGATTTAGTAGCAAAGGACTTGGCTGAATTATATCTTTGTGGTTGAAATTTGGATATAGCTTGTGGGACAAGAGATACTACAATCATTGTAATCAGTGAATTATAGCGGATTGAGTCATTGTGGGAAAGGTAAAACCACTCTGCTAGGGGTAGACTGGACTAGTTATCATTGGATAGTGAACCAATATAATATATTGTGTTATCTTTATTTCCTTACTCTCTTTATTTTACATGTCTAGTTCTTTATGATTTAACTAGAGTTAAATAATTTGAGCATAGTTTCATTAAATAATTTGATAAAAAACCTCTTTTTTTTGTTAAAATGAACTTGAAGTAAGACTATGATTTAAATAAACCTATGAGATTGAACACTTTATCGTGCTTCCCTTTACCGTTAGAAAATAAAAGAAAAATGGTTTAATTTGTTTTGTCCTTTGTGTTTTTTATTCAACTCACTTCTTTTTAACTTTTTTTTTTTGATACAACTTCTTTTTAACTTTTAAAAAGCAAAAATCTTTTTCTAAAAAAAATATTTTTATTGTTAAAACTATGAATTGACAAAAGCAACTTGTAGTAAGAATATGTTATTTAAGGATTGTAGTAAGGGTAATATTGTAATTAGGAAATAGATAAAATACATTAGCAGCTAATCTACTTGCGTATTGACAATCATGTCAAATAACAAGCAATGAGTTTTCGATTTTTTTTAAAATTACTTTTGTGTGATTAGTCATTATTCAATGATATCTTGAGTTATAATCATACTCACTTCACTTAGTTTCTTTGAGATATTAAAGGTCGGTTTGGTGCACATGATATGATAAGAAATTGGATAAGGATAGGATATGATAATGACATGATAGAACTTATCCTATCATATGTTTGGTGCACCCATAATGTTGACGGGATATTATACATATAAACAAAAAACTTCATGTCACGCGTTGCTGTTATAGACTATTTGGCAAACATGCTCCTTCACAAGTATGAATTAATGATTCAGGATTCACAATAAAAAAAAAAATATGAGTGCTTACTTTATTGCTGAGTTTGTTCCCACACATCGATTAGGAAAACAAATGATTTATGAAGTGGTGGTACAGAGAGAAATAAACAAACAGGAAGATATCGATTGGAAAACAAATAAATCACGGTGATTGAAAACGAAACAAACAACATCGATTAACAAATAAAAAATTAGGGAAAAATTGAAATTGGCAGAAATCATCGATTAGGATTGCAGAAAAGTATGAGAGTGGGTGGGAGGAGTTGATAGTGTTGTTTCAAATCATAGAGGAGACAGAGCTATTGCAGTTTGCAGATTGAGGGAGTCGAAGGAAGGTCTTTTGAGAAATATTAAACGCGCGTGTGTTTTTTTTTTATTAGGTTGCTAACCCAACCTAAACTAAGGATTAAAATAACAAAGAGTTCATAGGATAGGATAAATAAAAGGTTTGATTTATCATATCCTATTGGTGCACCAAACAAAGGATTTAAACAAGACAGGATAGTGTTATCATATCATGTCTCTCTATCATGCGCACCAAACGGGCTCTAAGTGAAATGTGTTAGATAATAAAGTATTGGGCTTAAGTTATTGGGCCTTTTATTAATAAGTTAGATTTCATTAAGTTTTATTATATGAGTTCTGCTCTTTAGCCAAATGGTTTTGCTCATTCCCAAGTGAAATTCCATTTTTACCCTTACGTAGGTTAACTCACGTAGCGTGAGTTAACTCACGCCAGTTATGATGTTAGCGTGACTTAAGTCATTTATCAGCAAAACAGAAACCCAGTTTCCTCATTTCTCAACTTCTGCAAAACACGATTTTTTTCACCCCCAAATTCGAATTTCACCATTCTTGCGCCATTCAAACTAAATTTCGTCCATAATATCAAGTAAGTGATTATTATACTACTTCTTTGCATTATTTTGGTTCAAATTTTTGAATTTTTGTAGAAATTGAACATTTTTAGGTGTTTTAAAATTTTGTTTGCATGTTTGTTTTGATGATTGTTAGTGACGAATAAACTTATGAATTGTTGTTTAGATGTTGTTTAGGGTACGATGTGGTAGTTTAGGGTTTAGAAATTGTTAGATTACATAGTTGTTTGAAAATTGCACACTACGTGTTTGGTAAAATGCCTCAATGATATTTTTTTTGTTTTTTTGGATTGTTAATGATGTAATTAGTTAAAATTATGTTTGCTAATGTTGATTATAGTTAATTTGACTGCAATGTTGTAGTTTATGGATTCAAATGACACTGCCGACATTATAATGTTGTTGTATTATTAAAGATGACATGTGTGTTGCTGTCGAAATTATGTGCAAATGTGTTAAAGATTTTTTGCTTTTTGTGCAGATATATCTGAGCAGAAGAGGCCTGACAGGCTTAGGTTAGGGAGGATTGTCCCTACTAGTAGTGCACGTAGGGAGAAGCAAGCACTACAGCCTCCGGACGGTCGAGGTCGAGGAAGAGTGGGGGGCACGAGACTTGGTACTGTTGATGCGGTGGGGGGATCGACGTCACAGACGGGTCCATCCCAGACGGTGGACCCGACACAGTACCAGCATGAGCAGCATTATCAGGAGCAAGCGTATCAGGAGCAGCATGGATTTCAGCCGGGTTATCAGTATCAAGAGGGGTATGAGTATCACCAGGGGTATCAGGCTCAGTTTCACGAGGGGTATCAACCTGAGCAGCACTATGCCGAGCCTCCTCAGCAGCAGCAGTATGAGCAGCATCCTCAGCAGCAGCAGCCTGAGCAGCATGCAGAGGCTGGTATAGAGGATGAGGATGGAGGCTTTCCAGGGGGGCCTTACGACTTGTCTCTTTTACCGGACTTCGATAAACATGTGGCAGCCAAACTTTGGAACGATAAAACAGTAAGTATAATTGCTTTATTTAATTTAATGTACGTAGAATATTTTATGTTTATTTTACGTATTTAAGTTTAATTACGTAGAATATGTCATGCTTATTTTATGTATTTAAGTATAATTGATTTATTTTTTACGTAGAATATTTATAGTTTATTTTACGTAGAATATTTTTGTCATGCCTATTATGTCAAGTTTATTTTACGTAGAATATTTTATATTTATTTCATGTTTATTTTACTTATTTAATTTTTTTTTGTATTTCAGTTGTAAGCGGATCGTAAGATGAATGTCGTCTCGCACGGGAGGAAACTTAAGCTTTTTGCCTTGTCACTTCCGTTGCCGATAGAAGATAATCCTTAGTTTTGGGAACCGGTGGATAGATCCGGTCTAAGGCCCCTCCTTCTGATTGGGTACGATAACATCTCCCACGGATTAGTGTGTGATATGGCTGAGAGATGGCATCAAGAGACCAGCAACTTCCATCTGCTTGTTGGGGAGATGACTATCACACTGAATGATGTTGCTTGTCTTCTAGGCATCCCCATCGCTGGACGACTCATTCAAGAGAATGATTTAGATCCTGACCATGGTGTAGAGCTGATGGTGACTCACCTATTGTTTCCGGTGGAGGACGCGGTGGAGCAGGCGAGTAATAATTCAGGTGCCTTTGTCACTTACATCGCCTTGAAAGAGCGTTATGAGCACCTGTTGAATAGGTGTAACCATTTGCTAGGGGAGGATTTATCAGAGGAGGAGGAGGAGCTGAGTCGTATTAGGCCCGCCTGTGTCAAGGCGTTTTTGTTGCTCTTGGCTACACCCTTTTTGCCGGCAAGAACAACAAAACCATTAATCTGATGTGGATGCTTGCGAATCGGGATTTGGCTAACATAGGCACGTGGTCATGGGGCGCGATGGGACTTGCTTTCTTGTATGAGCAGTTGAATCTTACTTCCAGCCCACATGTTGCTCCATTGGTGGTTACATGAGCTTGCTTGTGGTAATATACTTTTTTCTTCTTTTTTTAAGTTAAACGTAAATGTATAGTTTCTTGTATGACACTTGTGTGTTGATATAGATTTGTCTCTTTGTGTTTGCAGGGGTGGGTTATAGCTCACTTCAGACATGTGGTTCCGAGGTCGAGATATCAAGATTACGAACGGGAGAACCTGTATGTGGGTAGATGGAGACCTCAAAGGGGGTTTAAACATGCTGATCACTTCATAGGCTTGTTGGATTCGATGGAGCATTGTCATGTCACCTGGAGGTCGTACGAGCATCGACGAGATGTGACGCCTTTTCAGGACGTGTGCTGGTACTCCGGATGGATCATGGCTGGGAAACAAAAGATGGTGCGTCACTTACCCGAGCGGGTAGTGAGGCAGTACAAATATGTTCAGAAAGTTCCCTGACCTCCTACTACGATTATGCCTCTTGCCCCAGCAGATGTGGCTGCTGCCTTCTTGGAGTTTGCTCTGCATGCCGCTCCCCAGCAGTAGAGGGGTCACCAGGTCCCGGACGACGAGCCTTGGAAGCATTCAAATAGGTACATTAGGTGGTTCTACCGTGTATCCCATCCTCTTATTGTCAACCCTGCTCCAGAGCCTGACATTGTCATGCCGAAATATTTCTACCAGGATATTCTTGTTGACCAGGACTGGGCCAGACATCCTCCCGATCCATTGCAAGTCAATAGCAGCATGAGAGACATAGTGGAGCATGCGATGGAGATTCCAGAGGTGGTTTCAAATCCACTCTTCTTCAGCATTTAAGAGGGCCTCCAGACCGAGTATAGCGTGTTTGACCATCAACAGGTTCCGCGGAGGAGGTCTAGGAGTCATAGTCCACATGAGCAGCAGCAGTATCTTATTTTATGACTTGTTTTTTTTTATGACTTTTTTGGATATTTGTAGTATTTTCCTGACATTTTGGCTGTATTATATTTAGATTTGCGCGGTTACACTTATTTATGAAATTTACGTTAATTTTTGTTAAAATTGTGTTTCTAAATTAGGATTGAATGAATGCATGTTCTCTAAATTATGATTTTTGGTTGAATGAATGAATGGTTGTACCTATCTATGAACGAAGGAACGAAGATAAACAGGGAACAAGGCAATAGCTACTGCCTGTCTGTTCTGGTGCGCACAAAACCAGCGTGAGTTAACTTACGCAACGTGACTTAAGTCACATGCAGTTTGTACTAGCGTAACTTAAGTCACGTAAGGGTAAAAAGGGAATTTCACTATGAGCAAAAACGTTTGGGGTAAAGAGCACTACTCTTATTATATATTCTCTTGTAATCTTTTGTAATGTTAAGCTATTGACATTCTATGAAACCCTAACCGTCTTTATTGTTCATATTCTTTCTTTTTCTATTTTGCATCTGTATTGTTAACAAAAAGAACATAAATGGGATAGAGCCTCAAATTCAAATCTAGATGTTACAATACTAACTTATACATCAAAAGGGATGTTGACTAACTTAATCATCCAAAATATCAAAATGACATAGCTAACACGTTGTTTGGTTGGAGACAGTTAAAGAAGAGAGAGTTAGTGAAGAGAGAAATAGAAGAGAAGGGAGTACCAAACTTCTCTTGTTTGGATAGAAAAGAGTTTGTGAAAAGAGAATAAAAATAGGTGGGCCCGGCCACCTTTTTGTTTCTCTTCAATTAAGGGAAGAAATGCAGAAGAAGGACGTGGACACATCAAATGTACACTTATGCCACTACAAATTCATACTTATGCAATTTTAATTCTTTTTAATGAATTTTTGGATGAAAATGCTAAACCCATTTTTTTTCAACAAATACATAAAAAGAAAACTTGGCATATGCATTATAAAAAAATAAAATAAATGAGGCTGGGCCAACAACAAGACAGAGTTGTGCTCAAATTTGTGTTTCGAAAATATATAATACACTTAAAATTAGATTGTTAAATTAAATAAACTAATTTTGTCAAAGATTGAATTAAAGTATATTAATAATTACATTAGTTAATTTAATTATATCCTTAAGAAAAATTAATTATATAGAACCAATAAATTAATTTAACTAAATATAATAAATCATATTTTAGTTTTAATTCAAGGGTATTTTTGTCTTTTTAAAAAAAGTAGCATCTCTTTCTCTTCTATTTCTCTCTTTTTTCTCTTATATCAAACAATCCATCAAATCTACTCGAGCAATGATATATGGACAACCATTGATGACAACTTCATTTTCCTCTATTTCTATTGGTTAAAGAAAATAGAGAGAGAAAAAGGAAGAGAGAGAATAAAAATATAATGTGAGTACGAGAGAGAAAATTGTCAAAAAGTTGTTTCAAATGGTAGTACATATATCATTTCTTAATCTACTCTACTTCTCACTTTTTTCTTTCTTCACAACTTCTCTCTTATCTATTTCTCTCTTCACAACTTCTCTTCTAAACAAACACACCCTAAATGTTCGTACAACTCAAAATAAAGAGCAAATGGTCACTTTAGTCCCTGAGTCTGCACCTCGCTGTCACATAGGTCCCTGACTCAGGATTAAATACAAAGAAGTTCTTGACTTTGCACTTCCGTTATCACTTTAGTCTTTGACATTAAATAGTTCTATTAAGTGCGTCACAGAGACTAAAGTGAAAGTAGAAAATGATCACTTTAATCCCTGAACCAAAAATCAATATCCCCAACGTGAATCTCAAATCCCTAAATGTCATCCTAAATCCCTTAAATTGAAAATCTCAAATCTCTAATTTATAATCTTATTTGACAATATTAATATAACATTTTTTTTTGTTTTTGGTCAAAATATATCATTCTTTTATTTAAAATAAAAAAATAAAGATTAATGATATCAACATTATTATTTTTTGTTACACAATTGGTTGTTTAATACGGTGGACAAAGTTTTACCATTAAGCATAAAAAAAATACATAGAACTTTCAATACAATTTATAGAAAATATATCCGAAGAAAAAAGTCTACAATGTTTAGAAAAAAGTCACATTTTTTTTAGGGGTTTGAGATTCAAGTTGGGGATATTTATTTTTGATTCAGGGACTAAAGTGACTATTTTATACTTTCACTTTAGTCCCTGTGACACATTTAACAGATTATTTAACGCCAAAGACTAAAGTGATAACATAAGTGCAGAGTCAGGGACTTCTTTGTATTTAATCCTAAGTTAGAGACCTATGTGACACCGTGATGCAGACTAAGGGACTAAAGTGACTATTTGCTCCAAAATAAAATATGGAGTAAATAGGAAATTACCCCCATGAAATTGTAAGTTTCGTCAATTACCCTCTGAAATTAACAAAACTTCAATTACCCCTCTGAAATTGCACAACATTAATCAATTTACCCCCTCCGTCAAATTCTTTTATTAGTCAACATCAGGGCCGTCTTAACAAATTTGTAGGCCCAATTATAGTCTTTAAAGGATGTAAAATAATTTAAATTTTAGGCCCCAAAAAAAGTAAGGGTTAATTAAGTTTTTGGTCCCTATAAATATCTGCAGTTTTGTTTTTAGTCCCTATAAAAATAAATCACATTTTTTAGTCCTTACGAAATTTTCCGTTAGTGTTTTTAGTCCCTATAAAATTTTATGTCAGCATTTTTAGTCCCTATTAAAAATTTCCATCAACATTTTTGGTCCTTAAAATGCTTAAGAAAAATGTCACAGGGACTAAAAGTGTAATTTTATTTTGTAGGGACTAAAAACAAAACTGTAAATATCTATAGGGATTAAAAACTTTATTAATGTTATGAATATAAGTAAATAGAGAGAAGAAGAAGAGAGAATAAAGAAGTATTCTTATTCACTGATGTCTTTCTGAATGTTACAATGAGCTCTATTTATAGGGAAATAGAGTAGCATGTAAACTAAGCCCAATAACCTAGTGGTATGGCCTATTAACCCGTTTGCTATCTGGACATCCACTATTAATATTTATAACACTCCTCCTTGGATGTCCATTGAGGGTATGCCTCATTAAAACCTTACTAAAATAAAAAATCCAGTGGAAAAAAAATTCTAGTGAAGGAAAAAGAGTACAATATCCTTTTGAGTGTGTGATAATCTGCCTCGTTAAAAACCTTACTAGGAAAACCCAATGGGATAAAACCATGGTTAAGGAAAAAAGAGTGCAAAACACATTTATGTCTCCCCCTCATAAAGACAATCATATATGAGATGAAGAAAGTCAAATAATCTTTTATACTGGTTACTCAAAATCTTCACTTCGAAATGATTATGTAAATGCTCTTCTCCAAATTAGAGTGCTTGAGAAGTTTCTTCATATTGATTTGTTGCAAGAGCCCCTTTAAGGAATCCAAAAGTTTCTTGTATTTGTAAAATCATCATCATTAATAAAAGAGCATTCTTCACTTCCTTGGTTATGTTGTTTCTTTAAGATACAAAACATATGTTTGACTTTGTTCTGATATCTGTATTTACTAATATTGAAAAAAACAAATTACCACAATACATATAATCAACAAAATACATTGATGTCCTTGTTTGAACTAATATATGGTGCTTCAGGACCAATTTAAGTTGTTTATCATTTTCTTGAGGACATGATTTATACAAACATCAAGTGACATCACAATCATTTTAGTACACAATCAACTAGATCTGTCCATATCAAATACAAGTGTTGTATAAGTTTCTTGATGCACAAAATCTCATAATAAATATGCCAATCCAAACAAACTTTGGGCATGCAATATATTTAATTTCAAATATTTCTATCATCGATAGATGTTAGAATCTCTTCAAGAGCTCAATAATATTTATACCATCATCATTAAAATGATTATAACAAATTAATTTTCAAATATTTAGAATGGACATATGATGTCATTTCTTCAATGTCTCATGAAAATTTGCTCCTTCTTGGAGTTTCATATAATCATCAATTTCAAGTGAGCCATACAAATACATTGTAACATATCTTTCATAAAAATTGAGTCTTTAATGTGCTACTAAACCTTACCAAACAAAAAAAATTTTGAATTCACTTCAGGTGAATATGTCTCTTGAAAATAATATGTAGACATTTACCATTCACTTCCGGTGAATATATCAAACTCTATATGCATGTATTTTATTAATATAATTCTATTTCGCGCGAAAAAGTCATATATATCTAATTATCTTCACATCTTTAAGTGTGCGGACTACAAGTCCAAAAAGTTCAGCTTTACAAAGCGAGTTTGATTTCACTAGAATTGTCTCTTTTCATCTGCATATATTTCCTTTTTCTATAATCTTTTATAGATTTTAATTCATGATCTTCGTCATTACTTATCACATAAAGCACTATATTATATGCAAAAATATCATCAACGTTGACTTTTATTTTGGTTCCAACTCATTCCATTCATGACATAATTTATCGAGCCTCTTTCTTTTTCATAAATTTCAGGTACCTGGTCAGTTCTTCTGGAACTTAAAATTCAATTTTGTCAAACGACTCTTTTAGAGTTTTCACATCCTCATTTGTGTTATCTTTCTTTTTAACTCCTTTTATTGTTCGAGGATTTTTATATTTGAAATATATCATTCTTCCACGCTTCATGCATGGTTGAGGCTCATTTGCAATATTATATTATCTGACTGGGACATCTATTTTGTTTGGTGCATTAGCAGCTGCTATTTTAATTTCTTAACTTTGTAAATGAGTTATATCTTGAGGATCAAGAAGAGACAACAACATTTCTTTTCAAATAATTTATTTGAACTTCAGGTTCACAGCTGCTTATTCTCTCCCCCTAATATTGGGAAAACTAATTCATCAATTGATAATCAGCCTACTGGGCTGTAAACAAGTTGGCTCAATATAATTTATAATAGATGAAGATTCATATCAATACATTTTTCCAATATTCTTTCAAGATCTATGTAAGTGCATTGTATTGGAGCAATTGTGCTATACACAACGCATCCAAAAATTTACTTGGATGAGAAATAATAAGTTGTTGACCTAAAATAAATTATAAATTAGGGGGAGGGCTTACATGTAGCAACTTGTTGGCTTGATGCAAAACAATATCTTAACATACAAGAATACATTTTCTCAAAGTAGAATTTAGAAGTTATGCTCTCATAAGTATCATTCATACAATTAACTTTAGACGTCTAAAGAATGGATCTT
>Ga0315913_1003361_pt1 | contig 19190 bp, 14 predicted proteins | sample MpolsnodulesMG_FD_207736 | JGI IMG/M metagenome (GOLD analysis project Ga0315913, IMG submission 207736) | Medicago polymorpha root nodule microbial communities from Los Angeles, California, United States - small nodules | ecosystem: Host-associated > Plants > Roots > Nodule | place: USA... | reverse complement strand
ATATAAATATAATATCTACTTAATTATATAATTTTGGAATATATTCCTTTAAGAGATATTATACTCTCCGTAAATTGGTAAATTAATTTTATTTTAAATTATACATTATTGTTTTTTTCGCCTGATATTATACTCTCCATAAATATTTATTTTTAGATTTTTTTTACATCTCCATAAATATATTACACATTTAAAAAACTTATAATAAATTTAAAAAAGAGTATGTCTATTAAACTTCATCAAGTATCAAATTCACTACAAGTGAATATGTCTCTTCAAAATCAATGGTAGACTTTTACCAATACGTTAGGTTTATTTTTTACAATAATAATATTTTAGGTTAGTATGTCAACCTTATATTCTTTTTGCATGAAATCTCAGTCATCTTTAACTATTTTCACACCTTCACTTGTATGAACTATTGGTCGAAAAATCTTTCGCTCTGTGAAACTAGTTTCATTTCGTATCAAATCAATTAGTCAATCATTATATTAGTGGTTTCAATGGTTCAAATTCTACGATTGGTGCCACCGCTTTAAAATATGTATCAATCACAAAGTCCTAGGACTGAATTGTCTCTAAACATTTTTCTTAGGGACCTATATATCTTTTAGGTTTGTTTTGATTACACTTGGTCAACCACGTAATTGGAAGAGCACCAAACAAACCATGTTATGGTTTAACAATTCCTTAAAAACCAATTCTGCAAAAAATTGATAAAGGGATAAACATGTCGCAGTTATTTTTTGTAAGAAGTTAAAAGTTGTGCTCTCTTTTCCGAAACTAAACTGGTTCGGTGGTTGTGAGGGGCTAAAATAAGACTTCACCGGTATTTTTTTAGAAATGATTCAAATGAACCAACTGTGGTTAGGCCAACATGTAGGTTAATGGAAACTCAGATTCATTGAACTCAAATAGACCGTTTTTTTTCTCCAACTCTATGAGTTTTTTAGACGCTCTATGCAGATTATAGAATTCGAACGACATAAACACTCCATAAAACTCGAGAAACTCATAAGATAGAAAAAGTAATGACCAATAATCAATCACTTTGCGCATTATAATCCATTTACATATAGCTGGATGAACACAACACCCTAATTCTACCAAAACACATATGGGAAATGAAATTGTTTTTTTCTTGAAAAAATATCTAGATGGTATTAGAGTCTGTGTTTATAGCTACAATAAGATCAAATAAATCTTATATATTTGAATTGTGGGTAAGAACTCAATCACAAACATCTACCAACAATGAAAAAAGAAAATCAAATTTTTGTAATCATTCAAGGACACTTTAATATTAAGTCTTAGTTAGAAACTATATCTCAAATCTTCATAAACAATGATCAAGAAAATGTATTCATTGTTTAAGTGATCTTTTAAGGATGTTTTAATATTAAAAATAATAATTAATTCTTCAGAAACCATATCACACATGATTTTAAATTTTTAATAATGATCGAGAACACTTCATTCTCTATTCGCAATCCTCGTGGGTTGCACCATATTAAATTATTCCAAAATTTATTAAGAATCGAGAACATATTAATGCATTAACTAAACAAAATTATTAAAGTGTTTTTTTAGGGAAAATTCATTAAAGTATTATAGTGTGTTTTTTTTGTTTGTAAACATTTAATAAAGTATGATAATTTGGCTATCTAGAAGGACTTTTTTTAGTCTCACCCCATATAGTTCTAATTACACCTAATTTTTTTTATAAATTTTACAATAATACCAAAATTTCCCTCTCCATATAAATTTCTTAAAACCTTTTTCATCATCACTTTGAACCTTTATCTCTTTTCACCCACAACCCACCATGGATGTGCACTCATTAACTACCAAAATTAAATATTGAATCAACATCTTTCGATTGATTTGTACTCTATTCACACACAGTAAGTGAATTTCACAAATTTATTGAAGTTTCTATTGTGAATTTCATCATGGATGTTTGTCGATGTCGTTTTGTTTGTTCTATGATATAACGTGATTTAAGTTTATTGAGACAAGGTATCGTAATGAAGTTTACATAGGTCACACGTTAATTTAATTTACTTATATATTTCCAAACCGGGTAGCGTATTTAGATCACATAGAGTAATTCAATTTATGTATGTACATGTAAACTCAATTCACATGAACTAAGTAAACTCAATTCACATAAACTGTGTAATCTGAATTTACGTTAGTTTATTTGACTTATGTAAATTAAGTTTCATAAACTAGCATAAACTAGCGTAAACTGATTTTACGTCGTAGATATAACTACTCTTCACGTAAACTTAATTTACTTAACTTATGTAAACTGAGTTTACGTAAATTGAGTTTACATACGTATATAACTAATTAATGTGCCTTAACTTATGTAAACTCAGTTTACATAAGTTAAGTAAATTAAATTTACATAATCTAATAATCCACCACATTTCTGTAAATTAAGTTTACACGAAAGCGATTGGCGTGATTGGCGCGATTGAAGATGAAACCCGAGCAAAATGAAGGAGATGAAGGCGTGCGTGTGCGTGGAATGAAGGAGATGAAGGCTTTATGGGTTTGAGGGAATACGTGAAATTGTCGTTTGAAAGAGAATACGTAAACCTTGTTTTGTGGGTTTTGAATTGAATTGAAATTTTTATTTTACTTAAAGGATATATTAGTAATTTTGGGGTGTAACTTGGATTATTTAGGGTGTGGGTAATATCTGTCATCTAGAAATCTACAAAAGGGATACAGAGAAAGAATGTAGAGAAAGTAATAAAGAGAGAACATGAGAGTATATTAGTTTACATCACAAATCTAATATTTACATTGTAATATATGTCGTATAAATAGGATATAAATGTTGTAAGTTACAAATGTATGAAAGTCATTCGACAATAATAATGAATAATGTTATTGTTAACAATTAATAAGGGACATCTTTAAAAAAAAGTAATAAAGAACAGAAAAATATAAATATAATCTTTCGAAAAAAAATAAAATATATAAGCATGCCGATCATGAAATGCATTCAAGTCACTGTTAGCATCATTCTATGTAATAGTTAAAAATCTGTTCGTCTTTAGTTGCTCATAGAACTGTTATAATCTTCCTTCAAAAAAAAAACAATAGAACTGTTATAATCTAAAAAGTTAATTAGAGCAATTCATGTTAGCCAATAACTCAACAAGAATATAATTTGATGATGCTCGATTGACCTAGAATTTATCACTGAATTTCAATATATGGATAAATAACAAAGTTAGTTAGAAACCACACACAATCCAAAATGGAGCAGATGTACCCATCTTTTCCCTTCTTAATGCAATCTAAGTATAGTTACATCACCAGGTTATAATTGATTAGTAAAATATGCAGAGTGTTACGAATAACATTACGATTAATAAGAAAGTGGACAAGATAAAAAAGAGTTGAGGAAACTTTTTGCGTATTCAATTGAGCTTTCGATCCTTTTCAAGTTTTAGCTATTTTTTTTATTTCTCTTTGAACTCGCAGTTTTAAATTTATGATCTTTCATCTGTGTTTATGTGTGTGTGTATATATATATATATATATGCAAACAAAACAAAAAGATCAAAAGACGAGGAAAAAGATAAAAGACAAAACCGTTGTTTGAAATTAAGTTAAAAAACAACGAGTATAATTTTAAAATAAATAAATAACTTGGACTTGAAAATACGAGTGTAATTTTACCATCAAATTGAAAATATGAAAATACATATCATTACCAAACTCAATGTACCAACAATTCCAAAACACAATGGTGTACTAACAAATGCAAAAACGCAAGTCCTCATAACTCGTGAGCTTAATTCAGTTGGTCGAGACAATGCATAATATATGTAAGGTCCGGGTTCAAACCCCGGCCACCACAAAAAAATGCAAAACGCAATGATCAAATATTTTCAACTTGAAAATCCAAAATGTTGTGATACCAACAAAATAGAACCAGCAAAATAAGTATGAAATGTAAAACCAACTATGATTTTGATACTTCAATGGAAGAAAGAGGAAGGAAGAAATACAGACAAAGAAGAAAAAAAAATTGGGACCAAATTATCTCTAAATATTTTTGTTAGGGACCTAAATATCTTTTACGTTTGTTTTGAATAAACTTGGTCAACCACATATAAACCTTGTCATAATCATCATGAAACTTAAGCTGTGGGTATACTTAATCATCATGAATAAACTTGGTTAACCACTTCCCTTGCTTTGAATAAAGCATCATATAAACCTTGTCATGGTTCAAGAATTCCTTAAAAACCAATTCTGCAAAAAAACGATAAAAGGATAAACATGTCCAACTTTATTTTTTTAAGAGGCTAAAAATTTGTGCTATTTTTTCCGAAGTTACACTGGTTCGATGGTTGTGAGGAGCCAAAATGACACATCATTAGTATTTATTTATTTTTAAGAAATGAACATGTAGGTTATTGAGAACTCGGATTCATTTAACTCAGTTAAAATAATCAACACCTTGTGCATTATGACCCATTTACATAACTGGAAGAACACAACAGGTAACCATAATTCTACCAAAAACAACTTCAAGAAGACGAAAAGGTATGGGAAATGAAATTGTTTTTTCTTGAAAAAAAAAATCTAGATGGCATTCGAAGCCTAGAACATTAGAGTCCGTGTCTATAGCTATAGTAGTCTGAAGTAGATACTATAATCATTTGCAAATCACTAAAATATAACATTATGGTCATTGAAGGCCAAAACACTAGCAAGCACTATAAAGCTCTACAAGCAGAAAACTTGAGCCCTCCTTTGCCCACACAAATAAATCGATCATAAGGGAAGAGAGTATCCACGGAGGTACTTGGAGTCCACACCTGACTCACGGACAAGTCCTATGCGTCCAGTTCGTGCCACCTGAAACAAGAAAAAAACATCGTTAAAAAGGACAGGATAGGAAGATAAGAGTAGTGGTTCACATGTGTTGCCTGGCAGGTGCAGCGCCTAACTGTTGATCCAATTCAACACATGATTTGGTGGTTTAAACCTGCTCAGGATTGGTAATGTGATTGTATTTGTAGGTGCAAAAACACAATGTATATTATTTTGTCAATTAAAGGGTGTATACTGAGGCAAATCACACTTGTTCTTATGAGATTTAAAAATTAAACCTTCAGGCATGGTGAAGCCCAAACTTGAGGTTTTCGAACAAAAATGAAACAAAGTTTTATGGAAGACATTCTTCTAAAGTAAACAACTGTGTTCATTCTTAATTATAATTCCAAGTGTATTCTAATGACAAACTAAATTTTATAGTAGGATGCAGCCCTTACTTGTAATGGAGACAAATTCATTTAGAGAAAGCGTCAATTACAAATATTGTTTTCACATTGATTTTACTGTTTCATATAAGAAACGACATTTTGGTAAATTAAAAATGACTCTCAGTAAATGGCCCTTGCTCTCCCTTTCTTTTCCTAACAAAACCCTCCATCCGATCATACCCTATGCAAACTACCATCATCAACAGAACTAGTGAATACAAAAAGGAAGCAAATGCATCCAATGTGACTCTGGAAATATATGGAATAATGTTTTGTTTTTTTGGGGATATTGAACAGAGTATATTTAAACAAGTAAACAGTCACAGCAAAATATCTACCAGATACATGGCAAAGATTAATAAAACAGACCTCGCAAATGCCATATGGTTCTAACAATCTCTGCAATGCAACCATCTTGTCCAGATCTCCAGTAAGCTGACATAAGATCATATCACTTAGTTCCAGAAACAATTTAAAAATATTAATGGATCCAAAGTCAGTACTTTGATAATTCCATTTATATTTATGGTAGAAGAATGAAATGCTTCAACGCAAACAGCTAACTACAACAAAAAAAACTTGACATCAAGTTCCCGATTTTTCTGATTATCCTAATCGCATTAAGTAAAAAAGAAGCAACGTGTATAACAATCATAACCCTGAGTGGAAGGATGAAATTATTAATATAGACACAATGTCAACTGTCAAGAGAAGTTTGCAAAAGTATTCTGTATGAGCCTTTTCAAAGAAAAATATCATATTATTGCCCCAATTTCATTATTAATATTAATCTTAAAGGGGGATAATATAATGAATTACAAAAATGGGGTACAGTACCCCCATCGTAGAGTACCTACTTAAACCTAAAAGCTTGTCTGTTGAGATGAGAAAATTAGCAATTCTATTGCTGACGGCTAATCACCACAGTTAAGAAAACAGGTGTGGAATGCTGTAGACAATGGGCAAAGCTGGATTTTTAACATGTAAGGATGTTGAATAAATAGCTTAGAGAGTGTTGTTATTGGGCCACCTCTATTTGTCCATACTCCAGATGTTAAGTCTTGAGCAGGGCTGTCATGATCCACATCAACTAGAGATATAGGCATATAACGAAATCAGTCCTTACAAGACTAGGGCAGTCCTCACTCATTGAGCTAGTTTTTGGTCTTGTGTTAAGCCTAAAGTCCAAATTCAAATATGGCATCAAGACCTATCCTAGATATGTTATGGTTTAAGATCTCTGTTATTCCACCTGCATTTGTCCATACTACAAACGTCCACTGTTGGGCGTGGGGGTGTGTTTAGATCCATGTTACTCCAATTACATTTGTCTGCGTCTAGAAGTCCAATCCTAAGCATGATGAGGTGTTGAGATCCTACACAGAATAGAGATATGGCTTAGGTAGTGAGTGCTTATAAGGCTTTGATGATCCTCGCCTAATATCCTGACTTTGTGGTGTTCAGCTATGCCCATCATGAGCCCAAATTATAATATGGTATTAAATTCTATCATAGATCTGTTACTGGTCCATGTTGAGTCTTACGCATGAGGGGTGTGTTGAGATCCCACATCGACTAGATATATAGCCAAATTAGTCCTTACAAGACTTGGACAATCCTCACTCCTCAAGCTAGCTTTTGGGGTTGATTTGGACAAAAACATATTCTTATAATCTTAATGTTATCTAATCCTTGGTTTCCATTATAGGGGAAATCTAGTGCCATAAATCTCCTGTCATGGTGGAGCCAATAAAGGGTTCATCCATTGATTTCATAACTCGAGGGCAAGTTGGGGCATCGGTGGTATCCTGGCTTACTGGTAGTATCTTTTTTGAATGTAAGAACTAAGAACAAATCTTGATGCAAGATCCAGAAGACATTCATGATTAAACTGCCGACAACACAAGCTCCTGGAACCTAGCACTGTAATAAGGGAATCCTGATGCAGTAAACTCCTACCATGTAAACGTTCAGAAAAGGGTTGGACTCTAATATGTGACCACATATTGTAGGACAATAAAATTCAGCTAAACTAAACTGATTTCAGTGCAACTTGCAAGTACTAAAGTTGGCATTCTCTCAATGGTTAATGCAGTATCCACTATATACAAAGGTTGTTAGGATCGAGATCTTGAATGAGATCAGGAAGGGGGGTATCAAGATCCTAACTCATAAGATTGCAACTAGGATCGAAAGATCCTACCCAATTAATTTTGTAGGATTGAGAAGGGGTAGCAAGACCATACAATATAAGATCTTAACCAAGATTGTACAATACCAATTAATTATGTATTACTTTTACCAAGCCAAAATTATAATTTATTCCCAAAAACATCAACCAATACAGTGGAAGTTGAAATTAGGGTGTGGCGTTGTGTTTAGATACACTGATCAAACTATTAAAAATTCGTTTTTGTGAAGAAAAAAAATACTTGGATATGCTATTCAGGTTCCAAAGGATTCGTAGCAGCAGCGGAAGTTTTGGAACTCTTTATTCTTTTTTCTCAGCAGCAGCGGCAAAGGATTCGCAGGAAAGAAGTTTCAGTTGAAACCAATATTAAAAGAGCAACAACCAAGACCAAAAACAGGGCCCAGAAGTTTGTATCTATCTTTCTTTTTCTTTTTATTTATCCCAATATTCAAAGACCAAAAAACAAAGTCCAAAAAAAGGAAACCAATATAGATGAAAAAAAACAACAGTACTAAAAACCAAAAAAAAGAAGAAGCAAAAGTACTTGCCAAAAACCAATAGCGATACAGTATCATACTTAACATATTGTGCGCGCGCGTGTGTGTGATACTGTATCACTGGTTGAAAAATCTACGTAGACTTTACCCTCGAGGGTTGGGTAGCTCAACTAGTTTGAGCTAAGAGATAAGAAGTTAGAGAGGTCTTCGGTTCAAGCCCGGACGAAGGAGTAAACATTAATCTAACACGTACTAACTGCTAACATTTGCCATTCGGGAAAAAAAAACAAAAAATTGACTTTACCTCAAGGGTTATTGTATGATCGGACACATCAACAGCTTTAGCCCTGAAAATGCTGGCAATATCAAGAACATCACGTCGTGCAGCAGCATTTACGGCAATCTTTATTAGCATCAATTCTCGCTCAGCAAATGGCAAGTGGGTTATATCCCGGACCTGGAAGGCATCAGAAGTATAAAATGGCCAGCTTTTATTAATATTAAAAATGGTCAAATGTTATTGCACTAAATGCATGAAGTTCTTAATTATAAAGTACAAAAGCAAGATAAAATTATATGCTTCAAGAGATTTTATAGCTGCTTGGTTTGACATTTCTTAGCAAGATTAATTATGAGGCCAGCACGTTCACAAACTAGTTAGGATTCATTAATAAGAGGGGGCAATATATGTTTCAAATTTCTCTTATTAGAAAGTACGCTCAAATATTGAATTGTGAGTCACTAAATCAATTTTGTTACTATGGGTCACCAAATCCTAATACAGGCTTCCAACACAAATGTCCTGTTGTGGCCAGGTGCGTATACAGAGAAAAAAACAGAGAATTTAACGTGGTATGACCAAGACTATACAAAGGTAAAAGTCACCATCAATGGAGATTACAAGGATTAGCCATTCCACACTCAAATCCTAAACACAGTACACCTAAATCCTCAGTCCTCACTGCCACTGAGAGTTAATTACTGACTTTACGATATAATAGGATCATGCCCCTGGCGATGACAGTATCAGTGATCAGCCCAGTTCGCCCTCCTGTTTCCACTCAACTCTTCTTGAAAAAGCATAGTTGGTTCATATTTGTAAACTTCTCAAATCGATTCACTTGTGGTTGGGGTAAGCCCCGAATGTTCATTTTTGTGCGTACTATTTGTGCCTACTATGACAGTGGTGGAGATTGGAGAATGTTATGGGCTCTGCAACCAGTAATACTAAAAAATTATAAAAAGCTAAAAGCAAACAGTTTATTTATGGGGTGTGATGCCTTTATTTTAGTAGAGATAGTGAACCTCACGCAGCTCCACTAACTTATACAGTTGCTGCACCAACTTGCTGATTGACTCATCTGTACCCGGAACCACAGTTGTAAGCCGAGAGATTCCTTCAACTTCTGAATGTCCTACAGCTAAACTCTGAAAATAAAAGAGAGCACATTCAAGCAAACGAAAGAACAGAAAAATTAAAACGGCGAGACTTGTGTTTATGCAATTTAACACAGACATCATATTGAAAAAACAACATTGAAGAACCAAACCTGAATGTTATAGCCCCTTCTGGCAAAGACTCCTGTAACAATGTTTAGAACTCCGGGAGCATCATTCACAAGCATAGACAAAGTGTGTGATCGAATTCCACTAGTCTGAAGGCATTATCACAATTAGAAAATTACATGCAAATCCATTAAAGTTATACGCTGATGTACAAGCATCAGCTAGATTTTTGGCTCTTGACGAGCATAAAATATTTCTAATTAGCATTAAAACTTAACAGATGTCTGGCGAAATTTGGTCCTAAGCCTTTTATTATGTGATTTAGAAAAGCAAAATCATGTTAGCTCAACTTGAGTAAATTTAAATACAAGAAAAAAATGACAAAGATATCATAAATTATTAAATTGTAATGCTTGTTTAACAATAAGTAGTGATTGCACAAAGCAAAACCTTGTAAGTGAAATAAAAAGCTTCAACAGTAAAAGACTATCAAGATATTAGCAACAAAAAAAAAACGTAGAACTGTGTTGAACACGCTTTGTTTATAGCATGTGGTGCGAACATCCAAAATAATGTATACTCCACATGACACGGTTTCACACCAAAAATTAATGTTTGGTGGCTTTGAGCCAAAATTGACTACACTTGAACCCTCCATCTGAGTAAAAATTGACTTTGAGCCAAACACACTTTTCATCAATTTTCAAATGCTAACCCAAATACACGCTTAAAAGAATAACCCTCCTAAGCTATGAGAAGTTCAACCAGAATGGGAAAAGAAACAGAATGAACGAGCTAGCATTTATAAATCTCACAGAAGGACATTGGATGCAGGATTTATCGTATGCTGCCATAAGATTACAAGGATGTGGAACTTTGATGCCCAGATAAGACATGTTCAACACGTTGTCGGCTAATTAATCTTATTTTAATTATTTTTCATGGCTAGAAATAATATGAAATGTTTTGAAACTGCAGCAATCAACAATTTTACATCAAAATGACCAACTATGAGCATAGTGCACAAGGCTCCTGTCGTGGTAAATAATAATTATACAACTTGACAAGTAAATTCAAATGCATAGCCAAAAAAAGCAAATAGAAATGGCATTTGTATTTAATATATAAAAGAACTCTACACTCTAAAAAGGGAAGATCAAGAAAAAGAACACTAGCAAGAACCTGCATATGAGGATTACAGTGCATTACAACAAAATATAAAATGGAGACATTTAAGGATCTTACATCTTCGTCGTTGAGAAAACCCCATTGAGCATCAAGTACTTGATTGACTGTAAAACTGTCTGAAGGCTCTATAGGATAAACATCTCCCTTCATACAAGCAAACATTTCAAAAGAAAAGAGAAGGTCAGAGACTAGATCGGAATGAACTTATTATACTTAATGACCAAATAAATAGTGTACATAATGGACAAAAAATATAGAGCATGCCGATCATGAAATGCATTCAAGTCATCGTTAGCATCATTCAATGTTATAGTTAAAAATCTGTTCGTCTTTTGTTGGTCATAGAAGTGTTATAATCTAAAAAGTTAGAGCAGTTCAGTGCCAAAGACAATAAAGATTCAACAAGAATATAATTTGATGGTGCTCGGTTGACCTAGAATATATCACTGAATTTCCACCACAACCTTACAAGTGGCAAGAATCAAATAATTGCTACGAAATGTGGTACTAAAGGGAAGCTGCGGACAGAGAATGAAAAGCAACATATGGATAAATAACAAGGTTAAAACCACACACAATCCACAGTCAATATGAGTGATCTAAAGGCCTCGGAAAAACAATTGAGGGAGATAAAATACTCTCTCGAATAAGGGGAAAAAGAAGACACATCAAGAAATACTACAAAATTGAAAATGTAGAAAGGCTGCACAGCCTTCAAAGGTGTGTGTTAGAAATCACAACTCAGCTTAAAATGACAATTAGCAGAATACTAAAAGGAAGACAAAAAACTTAAGGAAAAAGGTTGCATTCATAAAGGCAAGATTGTTGTTACTCAGATGCACAAAAGAATTGCATAAACTGCAAACTACTATAAAACTTCAGCCTTTGCATGTATACCGTAACCTTTCAAACAAATTATCAAACACGGTTCTAAAGTATGAGGGATAAAGGATGATCAACTATAAAGATGATTTGTTGAAATGTCAACAGTGTTTGAGGTCTGTATAAGCGTTGAAACCATTCTTCAAAACATGCCTAGTATAATTTACTTCACGAACCTATGCTTGTTTGTGATTTTAAAATCTAACATTTTTAATAGGAATTGCCAATTATTTATTTCAAATAAATGTATTTCATATTTGAAGTGTTTCAAAATACATGTTAAATTAAAGAAATGCTAGGATCGTAGAGTATGTAAGATCATACCCCCACAGGCGTATCAGTTTTGTCAACAGGATTCACGCTTTTCGCTCCAACAAGAGCATTAATAGCTGTTTTTCCCTCAAGATCTGGATACGAAGCAGCTGAATACCGCCAAAATGGAGCAGATGCACCCATCTTTTCCCTTCTTAATGCAATCTAGGTATAGTTACACATCAGATTATAACGAATTAGTAAAATATGCTGAGTCTTACAAATAATACTGCAATGAATGAGAAAGTGGACAAGATAAAAGAGTTAAGGAAATTTCTTAGGTACTCAATTGAGCTTTCGAACCTTTCCAGTTCTAGCTATTTCTTTAATCCCAAACTTGCCGAAATTTCTCTGGACTGCAACCATCTTCCCTGGGTCTCCGGTAACCTGTAACATACACAGAATGACTCACCTGAAATTACCACGTGATTGTATCACCAAATTGCAATGAAAGGATGACTACACTAACATGTGTAGTGTCTTCCCGAGATGAGTCATTCACGAAGCACGATACCACACTCTAGTCATGCAATATACTCCTCCAATATAAATAATTACCTTAACAAACAACAATGATAATTTTCCCCTTCTCCAAATGTCACTCAATTCGATCGATTTTGAAGCCCAATCACAACCACAAAAAGAAAGACCCAACAGCTAGATACCAGAACTTTGATGATGGTAACATAATGACTTTGGATTCTATTCATACACGTCTAGTCATAGATTCTAAAAATAAAATTTTACACCGATATTAGAATCTCAAAGAGCGAATATTCGCAACTTTCTATACCCACACATAACTTACTGCCACAAAACAACAGAGAAATCAACAAAATCAAATAAGTTGTTGGCTTTATGCAAAACAAACAGGCAAAAGAGATTGATGAGTGTGATAGTGTTCAACTCATGGAAGCAGTTGCATGAAATGTTTACAGAGCATACCTTTCAAGTACAATTAGTTTTATTCTAAAGGTTGCATAATGCATACAAATGAAAAAGATGCATCAAAATCACAATGATTAACTACTAAAAAAATATCCAAACAAATATGAGCAGCAATGACCTCAATCGTAACGGAATCTTCCGAGATGTCCACAATCTTAGCTCTGAAGGTGTCCACCAACCACTTAATCTGTGTATTCCCAACAAAAATAAAACAAATTAATAAATCTACACTCCTAAATCCTAGCAAAGAATTACAAGATATGCATGTAAGTAGGTACCTCAGCACGGTTTTGGGGATCTGCATGAACTTTCACGAGCATCAATTCACGTTCTACTTGAGATTCACGTGAAAGATCTTCTACCTAGTCCAAAAATCACACAAGAAACATAAACCCTAAAATGATTTGAATTTTTTTCTTCAATATTTGAACTTTATCCTACAAAAAAAATAATATTATAAGGGTGAAAGTGTAACCACCTTCAAAACATTGACAAGCTTCTGAAGCTGTTCAACAACTTGACGTAAAACCCTATCAGTACCAGAAACAACAATGGTGAAAAGAGCCCTATCTTGATTCAAACCAACAGCTAAGGACTCAATGTTGTATCCTCTTCTTGCGAACACTCCAGCTATTCGGTTAATCATTCCACTCTCATCGCCAACGAACACCGAAATCGTGTGTCTCCGAACTCTGCAGCATTATCAATAATTAATAATTAATTAATTAATCACAAATCATAGTGTTAATCTAATTGATTAGAGAATACTTGCTTTGATCGAGAAGGTGAAGGGGGAGGGCCGTTGGAAGAGAGTGTGGTGTCGCCGGAAGTAGCAGCGGCGGAGAGGATGAGGTTGTTGTGGTTGCGGCGGGAGGTGGAAGGTGGGAAGAAGAGAGTGGTTGAGTTAGGTTGAGATGGAAATGAAGATGGAAATGAAGATGGAGAATGAGAATGAGTGAATTTGAAGGTTTGAATTGGTGTTTGTGTGGTCGTCATGGTTACGATGAAATGGAGAAGAAGTAGATTGAAATGAATAGACACTGCAGTGGTGCTGTGGCAGAACTTTCAGTATTTGTTTGTATCACTGGCTGCACCTACCTTTTTTTTAATGAAATATATTTGCTCAGATATGGAGACAGTCGTTTAAATCTCATGTTTTGATGCAAAATAAATCATTTCTTTGTATATCATGACTTGCATTTTTATTTTTTTTACAAAAACAAAATATATTCATTCATTCAAATTAATTGAAAATACATAGGATACAATAACAATAACATGTTCAATATCACTAGAAAATTGTTATATACACATGTTATAAGGCTGAAAAACACATATAAAAGACGAAAATACTCATCGGTAGTTAACTATCGGGGAACTTAAAACCTGAAATTAAATAAGGAAATGCACCTAAGTTTTTTTTTAATTAAATTTAATTCTTTAATAAGGAAATATTTGTAATTATTTGTAATTAATTTTATTGATGTCTATGATTATTCATAGGTTTGACTAACTTATAATATTTTCGTCTTTTATTAAGTTCCTCGGCAGTTTACTACCAAGGAGTATTTTTGTCTTTTATATGTGTTTTTCAGCCTTATAACATGTGTATACAACAATTTTCATATCACTATAAATGTACAGGGTGAATGTAATAACAAAATTTTTGACAAAATTATGCATTTGTAATATTTATATTTTGATATAGGCCGGGTTAGAAATTATTTTAACATAATTAGAAATTATGCATTCTTAAATTATTTATAATTAATTACCTGTCATTTTTAAAATATTTAATTAATTACGAGAGTAATTTTCTCATTCAATTAAAATAAAATAATGATATTGTATTTGTTATTATTAGCGCATCAAACACATGGTAAGATTAATGATTCGAGAAATATTATTTAATGTCACAAAAGAACATATTAAGATTTCAATATGAAGGACTGTTTCGACAAACAAAGCGCACATTTGAAATTTTGATACATCGAATGATTGTTGTGTCTACTTGTTACATATTGAGGGACGAAAATAACTATTTTTCCAATTGTTATCGTCTCGTTAAAGTGTTTTGGGTGCTTTTTCTCCTACTTTAATTATAAATTTATTATTCATCGCATAAAAACTTAGAAGAAGAAAAAAGGACAACGAATGATTAAAAGTATTTCATCCAACACTATGTCATTCTTGAAGTAAAGTTGGTCTAATTCATCACATTTGAACCCTTTTCAAGCATTAAACGAAGGGTTATAGGTCACACGTATTCAATCATTTGTTTTATGTTTTTTATTTTTTTGTGATGTATTGTTTTGAATAATATAGTATGAACCAGGTTGTTTATAAATTCATATTATACAATCAGAAACATGCTCAGTTGTATTGAATGTTGACTTTGTTGATTTGTATATATATATATGTGATTATTATTTTTAGATATAGGCCAACTTCTCAATCGTGTTAGAGGCAACAAACCTGCCATGACTACATCACATAGGCGAGAGGGGAGAGAACAGGTAGATGTGGAAGGGAGGGTGATAAGCATGATGGGGCAGAGAAGCATGGAGGCTCAAGATGTCGAGGATGACGAGCTGCCAAATGGCGAGGACGAGGCACTCGCTCTAGATCCATGTCTTGGTGGCCCATCAGACTTGTTAGTCCTCGACTAGTATGTGCATCACGCGGCAAGACGTAAAATAATCAAATAAATAATCAACTAGATTGTTGACCCGTGCACCGCATGGGTCGAATAGACTGTAATATATAAAAGTAAAGTATAAGAGATGAAATAATTGGTATTCCGTGGTATAAATATTAGTTTTGTTTCTTTAAATTTGTTCGAATCAAAATAATTTTTCTTTACCATAGCCTATGTTCATGCCTGTGAGGACTAAAAAGAACAGCAAAAATAAAAAACGTAATAATCACCGATGTTTTGGATATATTCAATTTCTTCTATAGATTCTATCTAAATGCTATAAGATTTGTTCATGAATGTAAAAAAAGTAATGAATATAAAGTCAGAATAGAGATTTATGTAAAAAAAAAAAAAATAGAGATTTATGCTGCTTGGAGAAATTGAATTGTTTTTCTACGCAAGCAAACTTATCATTTCATTAAGAAATAAAATCATGAATACACCTTGTATCAAAAAAAAAAAATCATGAATACAACTTGGCACAGTCTCATAAACTTGCCTCCTAGTAAGCTCTACCATTATTATTATTACCCCAAATTTTGCCTCGCAAGAAACAACACCTCTATGAAAAGCAAAGATCATGGCTATTTTACAGTAAGAAATAGGCTCACTTGATGTTAAATGCAGAATTATTAGAATCGTAATAAAACTGCATATCATGTAAATAAGAAAAAAAAGAGGAAAATATTAGGGTTTTTTGTTGAGGTAGCATGGATGATCACAAACTAATGATGTAAATTTAGAGCCAAAATTTTAGGGTTGAGAATTAGCATTTAATGTTGCAAATTTAAAGGCAAAATTTTAAGATTAAGTTGTTGCAAACCTGATAAGAGATTAGCGAATAGAAAAAATTAAGTTAAGTTGCTGCACACTTAACAAAATTAATAAATAAGAATATACGTAAAATATTCAAATAAACAATTTATTGTGAGACTATATAATAGAGTTCATTTGTGCTTTTTTCTACCCTGTTTTCTCATGACACATGTCCCTAGTAACCCATATTCCTCTCATTCTTGCACCCAACAAACAATAATACTCTACTAAAACAGCATGTGCAAGTGCCAAGTAGTATAACCATTCTATTTTATGCCAGAAAGAGATGTGACTCATGTGACTGAGTAAATACAAATAGATCCACTCATTATTACTAATATTATCCATAATTAAATACAAAAAATAAAGTTTCCTAACTTTTTCATTTCCAAATAATTAAATATAAATAAAAGCGCATACCCATAGTGACTTGACTCAAGTCAACTATCAAAAACCAACAACCACCTATCCCCCTTTTATTACACCAAGCAATCAATCTTCTCTCTCTATCTCTAAATCTAATAGCGGCAAAAACACGAACTCGCATCGCATTTGGCAAAAAAGAAAACAAATAACTAAGAGACATAAACGGCTTTTTTCCCGCAAATGCGTGGGATAGAGTTTCTTCGCTGTATTCTCATTCCCATGCCTCGTTTCTTCGGTAAGTCATCATCATACAACAAAAATTCAACGAATCAATAGAATAATTCATTTTATGTATCTATGTATATGTTTATCTATCTATCTATGATCTGATTGATTTATGTAATTATGTAGAGAGGTTCCTCCGTCGTTAGATTTGGATTGATCTCTCCACCATGGAAAACATTGCCGCGCAACTAAAGCGCGGCATCTCGCGCCAATTCTCCTCCGGCTCCTTACGCAAAACTCTCAGCCGTCAATTCACACGTCAAGCATCTCTCGATCCACGTCGGAACAATCTCCGTTTCAGCTTCGGTCGTCAATCATCGCTAGACCCGATCCGACGTAGTCCCGGCGATGATGAAGACCAGGCTGAACTCACCGTACCGGAGAATCTCGATTCCACCATGCAGCTTTTGTTCATGGCGTGTCGTGGTGATGTTAAAGGAGTTGAAGATTTGCTCAACGAAGGTATTGATGTTAATGGCATTGATCTTGATGGCCGTACTGCTCTTCATATCGCTGCCTGTGAAGGACATGTTGATGTTGCGAAGCTTTTGCTCAGCCGTAAGGCCAATCTTGATGCTCGTGATCGTTGGGGTAGTACGGTAATTTCACTTAAACAATTATTGTTCTAACTGTTTCTATTATTATTCTCATCTTAGTTATTTTGAATTAGTCAATTAGCTCGTGGGTCTTTATCATATTAATATTTAATTTAAATTTTTGTTCTTATTTGCCTATAATTCTCACAATTATAATTATGTTGAATTAGTCAAATAGCTCGTGATCATATTACTATTTCAATTCTTTTGTTTTTATTTACCCACTTTCATTGTCATTGTTCTAAATTAAGAAGAAGAAAAAAAATCATAATCGTGATTATTTCAAAAGAAAAATTACAGTTGCTGTTGCAATTACGCTGCAAATTTTGATGTTGCCGTAAAATGTTAGCAGTAAATGTAGTCGATGCAGCTGCAATTACGGTTTAAACTTTATTTGGCGATTGCAGTTGCTGACCATAATTTAAAACTATATTATACTGTTCGATAAGATAATAAGAGAGGGAAGAAAGTCTTCAAGTTGGTTTTATTTTTTTATTTATCGATGGGTGATGGGTGAATTTACAATTTCGCACTTTGCAGGCAGCGGCTGATGCTAAATATTATGGAAATACAGAAGTTTATTATATGTTGAAGGCGCGTGGAGCAAAAGTGCCGGTACAGTACCTTTCTTTGAATGTTTATATAAATTATTAATATGAAAATATGATGCATTGTTGAATTTGGAAACTTGCTGATTAATAATCTTTGATGTGGTTAGAAAACCAGGAAGACTCCAATGACTGTTGCAAATCCTCGTGAAGTTCCTGAATATGAACTCAATCCGTTAGAACTACAGGTTCGGAAGAGTGATGGTATTTCAACGGTAAGCTTCTTTTAATTTTCTTAGTAATGTCTGTTGTTTGATTTTCTTTCAAGTGAAATATTGAAGTGGTAATACTTTGTGCTTAATGTGCTGATGTTCTGTGTATAATGAAATTTGTTAATGTTTTATGGAAATGAGATTATATAAACATGTGATACTATTAAGTTATGGTACATATTAAAATTACTGGCTGTAGTTCTTCACTCTTATTAGATCAATCTACTTGCAGGGGACATATCAAGTAGCTAAATGGAATGGCACAAAGGTTGCGGTGAAGATACTTGATAAGGACAGTTATTCAAATCCTGATACCATGTATGTACACACCTCAGCTATTGAACATGTTTGTATGATATTTTTCATGCCACTTAATCAGATTGTTTGATGCTTCTTGGTTAAGTTTTTGTCCCAATGCGCGAATCACTCACTAATTCTCACTTTGATTTCTGGTCAAAAATGGTCTGAATTGCTGCTAGTTTTTATAATTTACTACTAATCCATGGCACTAAATTTTGACCATTTCTAAAATTACTCAGAAATATTTTCAAACACGAGCTCACACTATTGGAAAAGGTGCGACATCCTAATGTGGTCCAGTTTGTTGGAGCTGTCACCCAAAACATACCTATGATGATTGTTCGAGAGTACCATGCTAAGGTAACCTTAACCTCTGTTTCTCTCTGCAAAGGGATCATGTTTTTTGTTTTTGGTGGGTGAGGGGGGTGACTGATGAGAGAGAGCCTGTGCTGATAAGGAGGAGCATGAGAGCTGGTAAATTTTAGTAA
>Ga0315913_1003358_pt1 | contig 19195 bp, 10 predicted proteins | sample MpolsnodulesMG_FD_207736 | JGI IMG/M metagenome (GOLD analysis project Ga0315913, IMG submission 207736) | Medicago polymorpha root nodule microbial communities from Los Angeles, California, United States - small nodules | ecosystem: Host-associated > Plants > Roots > Nodule | place: USA... | reverse complement strand
TATTTGTATTGAAAATTGAGAGCACTTTTGGAAAGAGAAAAAGTCAACCAAAAGAGCCGAAATGAGTTATTTTCTTTATATATAGTATAAATTATAAGTATTTATTGATATGGACTAACCTTACAAATTATAGTATAAAAAATTAATGTCTTAGATAGACTAACCTTATAGATGGTCCACCGTAAATCTCATTAATTTTTTAATCTTAATCGTTTAATCTATTTTTTAAAACATAAATCATTGGATTTTGAAGGTCTATTGTAGGTAATAATACACTGTCACCACCTGATTTTTTCTTCCTTTCTTCATCTTCTTCCTTACAATTTTTCATCAACTTCAACATCATCTTCATTAAAAAAACCCAGCAAACTTAAAAACCCGAATCTTTTTCACAGTTCTTCATCTTCCTTCCTCTTTCTCTTCTTCATCTTCATACATTCATCCAAAACTAAAAACAAATCCAGATAGAAAGAAAAAACCTAGAAAAAACCAAAAATAATTTGCATCAAATCCAAAAGTTTATCCATAATATGCAAAATCCAAATAAATAAGAACAAACCCAATTACTTCTCCTAAAAAGTTCTAGATCATATGAAGTCTTTAAACAAAGAATCAATCAAACACACATCAACAACACAAAACACAAATTCTCATATCTTTCATCGTTCACATTCTTCAGCGTAAAAAAAATGGAAACGCAATAGAGACACTTGCTTTCTGAAGCATGAAACCGTTACAGTAACATGATATTCCGTTTTCGAGCGGCAATTTGGTATTCCGGTGTGGGTCGACATAACTGGTAATGGGATTCGCGACAAGATCGATAAACTATTTTTTCTTTTGTGTTTACGCTTCTTGCAATCGGATTGAGATGATGGATCAGATTTGGAGTGGTCGCGGAGAGAGTCTTCAACGGGGGGCTGGAATACGGTGGAGAACCTCGAAGGAGAGTTTTTGTATTACTGATTCTCAACACCATGGCCAAATGGAAGAGAAATGGCTTGTTGTTGTTGTTCAGAGATGAGAAAATAAGAAGGTGAATTAATTTATGGGTTTACGTTGTTGTTCGAAATTGCAGATTCGAATGAAGGAGGGAGTATGTGAATTTTGACAACTATCTGGGTTGAAATTGGTCACTTTGACAGAGTTTATGGTTACCTAATTGCAGATGGTGGAGGTGTTGTGATGAGATGATGATGATGGTGGTGGTGATAATGTTGTTGTTGATGAATTTCTAGATTTTTTATGAATTTTTCTCTGAATGTTCATTTGTGTTCTTCATATTTTCTTTGAATGTTCATGTTGTGTTTTTCATATTTTCGAGAAAGCAGATGAAGGATTGTATGGAGAAGATGAAGAAACTAAATAAATTTTCAACTAATGCCTAAACGACATGTATACCACACTTAACATTTTTTTTATTAAACCTAACGGAAATCTAACAGAATGGACCAAAAAGTGTAACAAAAATTAAATTAAAGGACTCAAACAGACTTTTTATTAATTATGGGACCAAACTGATACCAAAGATATAATTAAGGGATTAAAAGAGCAATTAAGCCCATATTTTTTTTAAAAAAAGCATGGAGTAACATTGGTATAAGAATCATTAGAGGGACCAAAATATGAAGAAAAAAAATGGAGAGAATAAACATGGAAGCTGTTATTTAGAGGGATCAAAACATATTAACCTTAAATAGTAAATAATAATGTACACTTCAAAATAAATCAAATCACAAGAATAATAATTATAAAGATAACAATTTCCTGGTCCAATATGATTCTTAGTTTATTAGTAAATACTTCTGTTGAGTGTAACTCCAACAATGAAAACATAATCATTGATGGAAAGTAGCTTTTATGCCCGCTGCTTGTTCAAGGGGTTGCTGGTACATGGATCTTGATACCGTGTTGGTAGTCGATCCATTTGCCAATTCTGAACCCTTTTTAATCAAATAGACGCTCACTCTTCATCTTTTTTTATAACCTGGTTTCGTGCCCGTATACGGGTTCGCTGAGTTGCGCTTGTGAGAAATAATTGCTTTGTTAGGATTAATTTGGGTTGATCCACTGGTTTCTATTATCATGATTTATTCCCATTTGGGTTGCACATGGGTCAGGTCTTATGTCCCCCGAGTCTCTGTATTTGTTATTTTTACTTAATCCATGTCTCTTTTCGCCTAAAAAAAAAAAATCCCATCAACCATAGTTTCACTTATCAAAAATAAAATAAAGGACTTGATTATTAACAAAAGAAAGTAAATTGTTTTGGATTGGACTAAGACTCAATCCATCAACAAATGAACCAGAAGCCTCCTTCAAAAAAAAAAGAACCAGAAGGCAGACGCCAAGTCCTTAATTGTGTCAAACTTCTTCAACACGCCCGCAAAGCAAGAGACAAGGGCGAACATCACAACGTTTGTCAAGGGCTGTTATGATTTACCTATCAGCTTCTTCTTCGCTTACTAACTTTAGCGATATCCCCCATTCAGTTCGAACTAAGAATAAAGAGGCTCATCAATCCACAAAAATGGATTGATGTGGTCACACAATTACATTGTTGTGGATTAAATTGGACAATTTTCAAAAAAAAAAAAACAAATTGCAAGTAGTGTGTTTTAAGATTTTATGTATACGCGTCTCAGTGCACAAGAAGGAAATTTGCAGAGACTAACATCTACTTAAGTCAGAAGAGATTCATAATTATCATCTCATCTTTGGTATATGCATACTCCGTTTGAAATAAAATATAAACATAATTTGGCCAAATTACACATATTATTGATAAAAATAATTGATCACATTTAACTTATGCAATCTCAATAAGAAATTAAGTTTATTTTCTTAATCTCCCAACATAGGTGGTTACACTGTTTTTTTAAAATAACATGACTAACTTTGCTATTTCTCTCACATGTTTAGTTTTGCCCAACAAGGACACAAGTTTGTGATACATCTGGTCTTAGGGGTGATATGCATTTTCCAAATTAAATCTTTACTATGGAATGTCCAGCGTGGCATTCCCACATATATAGTATGATGTTTTGTCAAAATAAGCAGAGAAAATGTCATATTTGTATTTGACCGCCCAGTTTGGTCATACTTTCAGGCCATCCACAAACCTATGTCTGTGTCCCTTTTCCTAAAATAGCATAACTAATTCTTCATCCTAGAGGATTTAGTAAACCATCATCTGGTATTTTCTTTATAAGGGCTCAGAGCTTTCAAATGTAGTTAGACTCAAATAAACTACTTGTCTTCCGAGAAGTCACTTGGTTGAGAGTTTCTCTCTTCAACTTTGAGAAACTCGGTTCGAGAACCGGCAACAAGAGACTCAAATAACCTACCTACCTTTTTATTAGGGGTTCATTTGAGTTCCAACACCATGAAGGTTTCTTGTGCTTTGTTCTTGATGGTTGTGACAACTTTTATGTTTTTTAGCTTCTTAAATACCACAGACGCCTCTAAATTTCCAGGTAAATCTTCTACCCCTCTATTATTTATTGGTATTCATTTATTTTGAGAAAATATTCACATTGAATCAAGTATATATACGACTTGTTTTCTCTATTGCTTGCGAAACAAGTAAACCCTTAGAGTTAGATCTAACTAACCTGCTAGAAACTAGGAGAAGTAGTTACTTAACTAACTTAGTATAGATCAAAGACATATACAAGAGTTTAGAATTATACTTCAACAAATACAACCCAACAAAATCATTTTAGAGGGTAAAGATTGCCCTCATTTATAAACATTTATTCAAGTCATCTCTCAACCAATGTGAGACCTTAACGAACCTTGATGTGATGTAGCGACTACACTTAATCCTTGGTTCATGACAAGATTATAAAAAAGGCAGATCTCTATTATAATTTTGACAACAATGTGAAGATTTTTATTGTCCCTGCATCATATATTGTTACAGCTACAATTGTAGTTGCATCTTCTATATTGGATTGCAAATTTCCGCAATTTCATTTGAAAACATAGTTCTGAGTTTATTCTAACATCAAGCTTAGTCGAGACTTGATAATTTCCCTCAAAACTTGAGGTTTTGAAATTATACAAGTATTTTATATGAACCTTTCATGTATATATTCAACTAAACACACTTTTTTGTTGCCAACTGATCAGATTTCGCTGGTACAACAACACCAATTGAAGTAAACAGGAAATTGAAGGTATGAATGTTTTTTAAAATTCATTCTCTTCCCCTTGAATGAATACCAACACATGTAGTTACATTATATTATTTCAATTTTATAAATTATTACTAATGTCATGTCAGTGTTAGTGCTTCATTAACTAAATAACCAAGTAATTTTTTTAAAATGAAATTGTATTTTTTTAAGCGTTCCTTTCCTTGAATTTTCAGGAAAATGTTCATAGTATTATAAGTCGCGTAAGTCTTGATGATTACAGCTCAGATGAACGAGCACCAGGTGCTGGGAGAACTCATTCAGGACCAATTGAACATCGTTAAGGTTACAATCCAATTGATTCATCACTAGGTGATGCAAAGAATGCTCATGCAGGACCAATTGAACATTTTTTTCATTTTTAATATCAATAAAAGTATGCCTTAGAGAATGGAGCTTCCACCACTAGTGTTTGGCTTGCTAATTTCAGCCTTGTTTTGATAATCTTCACTTTGATTATACTTTTGAGGCTTGCATGTTTTTGTAATACATATTCTGGTTTTTAGAGAGAGAATAAGGCATTTTCTAGAGAGAGAAACACAAAGCAAGGTAGTTAGGAGTAGATTCAACCCAAGATTTGTTGAGACATCATGGATCTAGACATTGAATCTTCATCTTTTCTTCATCCTTTGCAAAACTATCATAGACATATGTAGCTACATCTACCCTTGTGGGTTTTGAGGTATTCAAACAAGCTATTATGTAATTTTTTGATCTTTTAATATATGGTTCTAACTCATTTATTCAATATTGTTGTTATTCTTGTATTTAATGCTTTATTGAGATTCATAATGATATTGACAAATACTTTTGGATTTAAGAAATAGAATAACAATCTATCTTAAGTTATCACTCTAGACATAGATGTTAATATTTGATAATCGCTTTTAATCTAGAACTTAATGTTTTTGAGTCATTTAATCGGTTGAGAAATCGTCGATTAAACGATCCAATCGACTTTGTGTTTGTTTAAATGTTTGGAAAATCGACATTTAAACAATCCCTTAGAAATAACGATGTCATTTGGACACGAATGATATTGTCGAGTGATTGTGATAACATCGTTTAAAAAGCTAAAATCTATTATTTGATCGAGAGATTGCAGCTGTTACGCTTGATTGATGTCTCTGACCCCAAGCGAAAAGCCCTATATCTTCTTGTTTTACTTTTATGTCAAATAGAGCAATAGTTTTACACAAACAAACAATTTATACCCAAATGCTTATGAAATATGCAACTCCTTGCGGAAACGATCTTATTATACTTACGCGTAAATATAGTTTTATGACATGTAAAAATAGTCATATCTCTTCTCGTTTTACTTTTATGTCAAATAGAGCAATAGTTTAACACAAACAAACAATTTATATCCAAATGCTTATGAAATACGCAACTCCCTGCAGAAACAATCATATTATACTTACACGTAAATATAGTTTTATGACATGTAAAAATCTTACATCAAAATGGTGGCAGCCGCTGCCGGGGATTATATTTTCGAGGCTTGCCTAGAAGTATATAATATTTTTGACGGGAGAATATCATCATAATAATTAAAATTTGACAAGAGAATATCATAATGGTTAAAATAATATTTTAGTTTTCTCATCACTTCTTCCGATTTGATTTTGTTAGTACAAATCAGACATTCGTCTCAGCATATAATTTAATGACTAGAGAATGTCGTGTAGATGGGATTAATAAGGGGGATGAAATTTCTGAACACTGCCAACAAAAATGTATCTGTAAATTTCTAAAAATATGATTGCATGTAATTTAAAAAAAGCTACGAATAAAATGCCGAATTACACATACATAGATTATGGTCACAAATAATCCAAAGGGGGAGTGAAGTTTACTTTAGATATCTGTTGGAACAATAACTAAACATTGTTCAAAAATTATTTTTCAACCACCGAAAAGATCATTGGGATGAATCATGGATTATGCGACTCTTTTTAAAACAATCCATGGCACTATCCATAATTATGCAAGCAGATTGTTAACCACAAAGTCTTATTGCACTACATGATTCGTTCTAAAAATACACTTTCAAATATGATGTTAAGATCTTTCAATATGAGATTAAGACTACTCTTGTATGATGTCATGATCACACTAATATGATACTAGAACCACTGCAATATGATATTATGATCACTCTTAAACCAAAGAGGCAATGGTATTATGACCACTCAAATGGAATACTAGGACCATTCTTAAACTAAAGGAACGATTATTTCCTCGAAGGGACAAAATTTCCCCGAGAAAATTACCATAGGGACATAAAAGAAAGGGGAGAAGAGGCTCAGAAACGCGTCAAACAAAAAAGGTAGAAGAAAGAAAGCTGAAAAGTTGCATGATAAATGCGATTTATAGTATCAAACTATTTATAATTATCGATCCATAGAGAATTGGACAATGAACATTCAACTATTTGAACGTTAAAAGTTACGGTTTTATACATATGGTTGGTTGATTGACAAATTACAAGAGGGGGGTAAGACTATTGGATGTAAAGTTGTGATGGGGTTAAACTTTGTTAGTTAGTTCTCTAATTTCATTCCTTGATCGATTATAACTTCCCATATCTCAATTATGCCTTCACATATCGTCTTTCGGACATCTCGATATCTCGTAGATAATGAGAAATCTATTATATCCTCTCACTTATGATGTCTCGATCAGTTAGGTGATAGAATAACAATATGTTCCAATATTGTGTTTGTGTGATTGTACACCTAACTTGATGTCTCACAACTAACATTTACAAATGTCCTTATTCCATGTCCTTTGAATAACAAGTCTATGTCTAGCACTCCCTAACCAAAAGATCAATTTTGAATTCCAAATCGACAAAGTATTGTGAGAATAGATATTGATATAACAAAATAGAATTTATATATAACTAGTCACGCCAAGTATTTACATCAAATTTTTAACCAACTACACCTAATCTCAACACAAAGAGATGTTAGTTACAAAACTAAAAAGCACTCCAATTATCATATCCTTTTCTAGGAGTTTGACTTTCTGATGAAGTCCTAAAAGGCCTAGAGCCAAAGGGATCCGAGTCATCAAAAGCAGGAAAACCATGATCAAAACCCGCACTACTGCGAACATAATCAAATCTTACTGGTGGTTGTGCTCCCCGAGCAGGTAAAGATACGCTATCGTGAGTGCTAAATGCATCAAATCTTGAAAAGTCAAAAGTGTTTTCCAACCAGCCTTTAGGCCTTTGCGGGGAACTGTCATTTTAGGAATTAATAGCAGTATACTGTATACTGATTGCTCTTGGAAATTTGTCCTTTTAGGAATTAAAAGCAATCAGATACTGTTATTAATTCCTAAAATGACAGTATAAGATTGTGATACTATAAAAAAACACGGCACCACCGTCATTTTAGGCATTTTTGCAAAAATAGTTGATTTGTTGTAGACTTGCTCAATCGTCCTTCTAACCCGTGAGTTAACCCAACTTTGATAACTAGAGTCTTCAACTCATACGAGTGTATGAATCAACTAGATAAGACAACCCTGGTGCTGACAGATCTGATCGGTGACCTATTCCTGGTAAGCATCAGTCCAACATTGTCTTTTTGCCCATAGCTATGAATGCTTTGACTAACTCCTCTACATGTGAATTATCCCAACCATCCGACACAGTGTTGGCTCTAACAGTGCTCTTTTTTGCAAACATTATTTGAGAGCGCCCTTTTTTTGGGAAGGCTATTAAAATTGTATTTTTTGTTATCTTAAAGTTACCAAGTTTTTAAATTGTGCTTTTTTTGTTGTCGTGTGGGTTTATTCGTAACTAGCTTTTTCTTGACATAAATTTATAACAAGCTGAGACCTTGGTAATTCTTCAATTTGAGAAGGTTACAATATCATATTATAATTTTTCTGTTAGGGGTCTTATCATATTGAGTAATGGTACTAGTTTGGCGACTTTTCCTAGACCACTGCTATACATAGGTGTGGTGGGCTAAACTACTATCAGGTTAGTGTTTCCAAAATATTACAATAATATATCTATCAAGTTACAATAAAGCAGGAGAAATGCAGTAATTAAACCACCAACAATGGTGCTGACAAGTGAATATAGCAGGAGAAATTCAAATAGATGTGTGTCCTTCAAAAACTGGCATACCTCTTTGCTACTGGCATTGAATCCCCAAACTGAATCAATATCATCATTTGCGTCGAAGGTTCCCCAATTAGGTTCATCAAAAACTCGTTCTTCAGAAAACACAGACTTCTCACCACCATGATCACTGCATTTGCAAGATTATATACCAAAAATTATTTTACAAGATCACAAGATCTATCCAATACCCAAAAAAAATAATGAAGCATATGTTGGTAACCATGAACCAAAACAACAAATAAATAACCTTTCCAATCAACAGTTGGGAATAAAATTCCTTATCATGCATAACAATAACCACCAAACCTCAACTCTATATCATGCACATGCTTGTAAAAGTCACATCAATCTAATCTAACACTATTTTCTAATCCGTAAAAGAGTTTTTAATGCATACTATAACCAGTTCATAATATACTTTGTGGCTATTTAAGTTTTCTAGGTATGTCCAGCTTGTTTCTCCTCTCTTGTTCTTTTCCTATAACCAGATGTTGTTTCTCGGTTTTGTCTGACAGTGGTAAAGATTGATTCGATTTATTTGTATTTTGGGTAACTGAAATCACCATTTTTGTATTGTAAAACACTCAAGAGAACAACAACATGCGAAGAAGAAAACCCACGAAAATGAAGTGAACTTTAGATACTTTTCTCTCTCCTCTGATTATGACATTTTTCTCTTTTTATCACTAAACCATTGGATTAATCCAACGTCACATAATTGCAAAGGAGACTTCGCAGGAAAATAAAAGGCAGGAAGGGATCCATTTCCAATACAAATAATCACCATTTTATACAATGACAATCATTATGATCACCACAAACTTCAAAAAGGCACAGAGAATATAGATGATCAGTAAAATCCAAATGAGCAACTTGACCATGATTAGGAAAACTAGTGTGCGAATCTTAAATTCTGCTAGAAGAAAGAAAGCATGGTAAATAACCAAGAAATTATGCATATATTTCCAACATTCTCCAAAAGAGAACGTATAGAGACCAGAAAATAAAGAAATTGCAGTTACCCATAATTTTAATCTCACCAATATCATATAATATCATTTCTTCTAAACTATTCAAAATGATCAAACTCTTACATTAGACAAACAAGTAAGCTTAGAAAATGAATACATACTATAGCACAAAGAAGTATAGTTCAACAGCTGGCAACGTTGGTGTGTAAAAGAAATACAGAACTACAGATGCAAGAGAGGTGTATATGCAGGCAGGGTAAGTGCGAAAAGCTAGGAACTGAGCGTATAGATAAGAATAATGATATCCTTAAAGATAAGACTGGCCAGCTTCTTCATGTTCTACTGATGCAGCTCCCAGTTGCAATATTCAACTGAGTATACTATTTCTTCATTGTCTCATCCATTAATTATATTTTTACTAATATCATGAGGTGTGTGTGTGTGATCGGATTGACCGGTTTGCTTAGTCTTCTGTTATTATCATTTTCAGCTGATAAAAATGCATGTGTCGTGAGCAGGCAGGCATGGCTTGAAATTCAGTATTCCCTCTTAACACACATTTTTCAGTTTCCCTGCGAGATTCTTTCTTTTCTAGTTTCTCGTTTAGAGTTAATTCTATTTCCTAATCTTGGGGTACAGGTGAAAATTGACAAAGCCTTAAAGTGTGCATCACATGTATATACGCATTCAATCCTAATAGAGAGGGATAAATACAGCTAGGAAAAATAAAAATATACCAAGCAAACTAAACAAAAAGACAAAACAAAAGAAGAAAATAATGCACACTTTAATACTTCACAAACGAGTTTTGTTTTACGATAAACCGTGCTGCCTAAATTATAAGAGTAGTCATAGAATATTCTTATCGAAACCAAAAATGCAACAACAACAACAACCAAGTCTTTTCTCACTAAGTGGGGTTGGCTACATGGATCAAAATACGTCATAATGTTCTATAATAAATCATATTTCGATCCAACTCATTAATCTCTAAATCTTTCTTAATAGTTTCTCTTATAGTTTTTCTAGGTCTACTTCTGCCTCTAGTGATCTGACTATCCTCCATCTGATCTACTCTCCTTACCAAAACATCTACAGGTCTTCTCTCTGCATGCCCAAATCACCTAAGCCCAGTTTCCACCATCTTTTCTACTATAGGTGCTACGAAATCCAATATGAGAGTCATATATCAACTAATCACCCAAATAAAATGATAATTATCCAAGCGTCCATGTATGTCAATGTGGTTTCATAACCTTTTGCAAAAAATCCTCAAAGTTTATGGCAGATACCACACAATTTGCACATAATTTGTTTTTTGTATTTAGTAATTAATAGAATATCAGATCTAATTAGTGTTATTTCGGTTACCTTTATCTTCAAGCTCATCCCAATCAGCAGCTCCTTCTTGGATACCAGGTTGCCAGCCTAAAGGATTAATTTGAGTGAGGCCGTATAATAAAAGAATATATATATATATATATATATATGTAATGATGTAACGACTACATTATTAAAATATAAAAATATATTGGAGGGGAGCACATGACTCGTGAGACTGGTGAGCAGGGTAAAGCAAAGCAGAGAGAAATGGCATGACACAACTAAAACAAGCAAAATAAGAGAAGGTGATAACTGAATCAAGAGGCCAACAATGAACCTAGCATGTGAAAAACAATAAAGCAGATCCATTTAGCAAAAATGAAGAGTCAATTTGTAGGCAAGGAAGAGTTTTCTGAGCTTAATTAAAATAAAAGTAGAAAAATGTCAAATGCAACAAAAGGATTTTTATTTGGATCAAATATGTAGTGTATCTTGTACACTATTCTCAGAAACATCGACCAGTTTCATATCTTTTCATACAACCAAATCACTAATGCAACATTTGATAACAATTATGGTAGTCCCTATTACGAAGAACCATATAGCTAATTTAGTGTCAATCGCAATCCATTATCATATTTTGCTTTAAATGGACTTTTCAAAAAATAATGCCATGAGAAAAACATTTATGATAAGCAGCAACAATAGTTATATAAGATTATATAGAGCCTTTCCGTACAGAATTGTGCCGCAAAGTAGTTCAAAGGTTACATAAGAAAATCATTAAACTGCGTGTGTTAAATGCCATGCCACTTGATCAGGAAACTAATATCAAGTTGTGCAGGCTCAAAAAGTTTTCATGCTGATACAAAACCAGTAGTTCAGAAATTGACGGCTACTTCCTCAAACTAAATATCAACAACACTAATGCAAAAAATATCATATAATAAAGTTGAAGACATGAAAAGACTTGATAACACTTGAAAGGGATAGTAAATAGAAAACGCTTGAAAGGATATAGCAACAACTATAAGTTTGAAATTACCGAAGGGTAGCTCCACTAATGCCGTGAGTTTTGCACGCAATCCATACTTCTTGCACTGTTCATTTAGAGACTTCACCAGTTCATCAAGGACAGAATTGATTCGATCATCACGGACCTGAGAATTGTATTTGACAAGATCAGATATGGAAAAAGAAATCATGATGGATGTGCAGAACATATCATATTCAAACACACCTGTACTGTGTCATCAGTATTTACATCCTGTTCCAACTTGACAATCCATTGATATAATTCAATTTTTTTTACCTATACATACAATAAAATAATGTGATATAGCGATGCAAAATGCAACAACAAAACAACGTGTCAGCATATATTCTATGAGTTAAAGAATAAGCCATATTTTATTGGACCTGTATGTCACGGAATGTGGCTTCTTCGGTTGTCAACTTGGATGATACATCTCCAACTTGCTTATATTTATCTTCATATTTCTTTGCTAGAATCTCTACCTGAAATTCATATATTGAGCCAATTATAAAAGTTAACGTTATAGGTCTAATAAGGATAAATGCAATGCTAAAGAATAATACCCCATGTTTATCCGCAAATATCCTTTCTGTGGTCTCGTTAAGACGATTGTCGCATCTGCTATTGTATATAACCTTTTGCAGGCAGAAAAACCAAAAATTTGTTTAAAAAAGGAGAAAATAAAAGAAAGGAGTGTTGACATGACATTTTTAACCATATGCAGCGCATGAAAGGCAGCTTTTATGTGTTTTTCTCTTCTAGGTATCCACGATTCTATTGTCTAAATACACAAGAGTCCAGCCTGGTTTCACAATAGAACAAATCTATTTCATAGGCATCGCTCTTCTGGGCCAGTGGTTCCTAGGTATCTAGAGAAGCAGCCTAAAGCCGAAAGAAGGGTATACCGTCTATTATATATATAAGAAACGGAAACCCAACAAGCAGATAGGAGTCTATGTATTTGTGTTCAGTAGGTTTATAGTGAGAAATGGTTAGTTTGGTCAATGAATCTGTGATATTTACAATAACAATACTAACAGCCTACATACAATTTGCATCCTTAAAGCTCAAGAAATCAAATCACATAGTAAAAATTTTGGCCAAGATCCATTCTTTCACAAGTACAATAAATCCAATAGTAAACAATTTGTCTCCCGGATTATATTTCAATTACTAGCTATATCAGTACATCTATATGGTTCCAGCTTAGCCTGCAAATCAAGATACACTGTACAAAGGTATGAAGCAAAGAAAGCATACTTACACTGATGTTCCACCATATCCTCAAACTAATCAACTTTAAAAGATGACCATACACAGTATGTATATGGCATATATGACCCCAAAAAGAGTTGCTTACTATGAAACTTCAAACCAATCAAAGTAGTGTTTGGCAGTTAGCCAATAGATAAGCAAACCGTTTAGGAAACACATGCAAATATGTGAGCTTTACAATCAGAATAAAACAAAAACCAGCAGCTATGTTAGCGGAAAAAGATGAACAAATAAACATGTCATCCATTGAGGTGGTACTGTTGGGCTATAGCTTGACTGTCACTATCCTAAGTCTTTTAAGATTGAGTACGGTGATTGTGTCAGAGGGAGGTTCAATCCTCAACAAAGGTGCTAGAACCTTCTAATGTACCCCAATAATAAAAAAAATTAAGTGATTGAATGTGGCATATTTAAGGCACAACATAATGTCGCAAAGAAATAAATATATAGTAGTTACCATCTTATTGGCTTCTGTAGCTTCTTGAAACTTCAAGTTAATTGAATTTTACTCATCTGAACTCAGTTGATTTATGAGATGCTTCTCCAAGACTGGAATCTTGGATTTCTGCTGCTTGCTCTGAGGTCCTTCATCAGATGGAGGGACAGCAGCCAGCCTTGGTGGCCGTCCTGCAGTAGGGTTGAGATGTTGAGCCCCAGATCCAGTCATCTTTCGAAGATAAAAGGAGGAAGAGATAAGAAATTATAGAACAAAATAGTTTCCATAATAACCCAAAAAAGCATGGTAGTTCTTTGGTACAAACCTGACTGATTTCCCCAAGTTACAGGACTAAGGAGAATGGCAGGTTGACCACTAGTCGATAAATCAAGAAGAATGTTATTCGGAAGTACAGCTGGAAGAGCATGTCCTTCCCTGTGTCACTCCATTAGGTGCAGTGCAATACAAAACTCGTTGAGAGAAAGCATGCTATCATTATCTTGATCGGATAGGTTCCAAACCTGCTTCAAAACATCTGGAAAACATAAAACATGGCATGCAAAAAATGATCAGCGAATTAGCTAGGCATTGAAAGTTACGAGCAGAACACTAGAGAAGTAGAAAACAGAGAAAATTTTTTAACCATGGTCCAAACAAAAGGAAATGAAGTAGATAATATACCTCTTGGTAATGCCCAATAAAGAAACAAGTCCCTCGCCTGTTCCCCTGTGATTTTCCCATCTCTATCCTTGTCTACTTCCATGAATATATTCATATATTTCTGTTTATCAGTCTGAGTCATTCTTGGCCACGGAGGTTGGAGAGGTCCACCAGCCATGTTGCCATAAGCAGGCAAGGCGGAGAAAGTTGCAAGGCGAGGTCCAGTAACAGCAGGAATTCCTTGAGTGGGAAGAGCAGTGGTCCCCGGGGTTCAAGAGGTGCGGGTGGCAGGGGTGTGACAGTGGTGGCGAAATTGATCTGAGGAGCAGGAATCATAGATGCAGCTGTACCATACAATGCATTGTTGACTATTTCATGAGTGAGTTCGTGCTTGTTCTGTGCAACCGTGACAAGTTTAAGTGCATTGTAGAACTCTTCACGACCAAAGAAACCAAGGATAACACAAGAAATTATGTTACAAACTACTATGTTTTAGTTTTCTTAATAAGTGTGATTTTTTTTTTTTCTTATAATATGGAACGAATGGAGTATTATTTTTTCTTAAAAAATGCTAAAGACTGTTATTAGGACATTGGTGGCGTTTAGCCCGGGAATGGGGAGTTTTTTCCCACAATGGGAAAGCTCCCTTTTCCAGGACACCTGTCGGTGGCAACCTATTTCAGAAAAGAAAGAAAAAACTGAAATTTGTTTTTTTAACGCTGCTTGCTTTTTCTAGTGTATCGTATCACTTCAATTCTTTCCATTGTTGAACGAAAGTGAGAACCTGATGGGTAGTTTTTGACTTCTTTTTGCCGATTCAAGCTCATACACAAAATTTCTATTTTTTATGAAAACTGGGTTCAATTTTTATTTATATGTTACCCTTCCTTAATGATCTTAGCACAAATGATTCGCATTATTTCTTCGCCGTTTTCATATGATCCCTATTGGTTCTGGTTGAAAAGGAAGGGGTTGTTGTGGCGGTGGAGGAAACACAGAGAAGAAGGTAAGGGAAGATGATGAAGAAGGGGTAAAAATCGTAAAAGCATCATCTAAATCATATCTTCTCAAAAACTAATTACTTAATTAATAATTAGTTAATGTAATAAGAATTTGACCTTTGATATTGCAGAAAATTAGTGGTACTATATTGCAAAGGCCCATGATTTATTAAAAAAAAACTAATAAATCAAACAAATGTAAAATTGTTATTTAATCATTGGGGTCTACTTTTTTCTCTCACAATACCCATAAAAAAGTTCAGCCCTTAGCAGGTAATGGATCACAACCATCCAAATAAAAAAGTATTATATCTATGGCTGTGGTTAAACTTTCTCATGGTGAGAAAAAACTTCCATTTCCCATACTAAACCTCACCTAAGACATTGGTTAAGAAGACAAATTTAAAAATGTTGTATTGAAAAATGGTGAAAAGTGATAGATTTGAGTTTTTAAAAGTTAAAAAATTGTTGAATCTAATGCAAACTTACTATTTTTAATTTCCTTAACTAATGGCCTTAGCATAACCCTTTTTTCTTTAATGAAAAACAAACCACTAGTTGATTAGGATAATTTGATAAAATAACATCTCTCTTTCTTTTAATTAATGCATTTCTTAATTATGTAAAAACCTTAAACGAAGTTCATTCTGAAACGGATGGAGTATCCATCTATTTTTCTCTTGTTAATTTCATATTCAATGAGGAGATAAACTGCTTTTTTTTCCTCAATCTGATATTTCATGTTGATTTTTAACCATTTCTTTCTTTATTTGGATCTATTAGTTTAGTGGCAAAACTCACACAAAAACTAATAAAATAAATAAATAAATAAATAAATAAAAGAAAGGTATTGTGAGTTACAACTTATGTTAGTTGAATTTCGTAGCTCACAATAGGCTAAAGATTAGAGTGAAGAAATTGTGTTTCAATCCAAAATAGAGAATATGTTCGGACTCAAATAGTTCCATTTGAAAAAACATGTTCCCAAATTCCAAATCGAAATTTCACAATTCCATTTTAATATAGCGAACCAATATGGTTGATTTCAACATCGTCTTCGTGATCGTAGCAATTATGATGTGTGTGATATTGTTCTTTTTCTCAATGTTCTATTTTAAATGTCACAAACAAGTACGTAGTTTTTTGTGTTTAAGTTTGTGAAGAAATGAGAAAACGGTTTTCATGTTTTTGGATTTGAAGTGCCTGGTGTTTGTTGAATTTGTTTGCAAGATTATTCTCTAGATTTCTTAACGGTGATTCAAGTGTTTTGTGAAAACATGTTGGAGATGATCGTAGGTTGGAGATAAAAATGCAAAATATGTTCATGAAAAACGATAGACTGAAAAGAGATCCATATGTTTAAATGAAACTTTTTGATTCCAACTATCTACTTTTGATTTAATGGTTGATAATTGTTCTTCTAAGTTCAGACAAATACATAGACTCTTATCTCCTCGTTGAGAAGCATATGTTTGGTTTTTTGTTTTGGTCAAGTACTATTTCTTGAATAATGAGAGAAACATAAACTAGAATCACACCATGATTTGTTAACTATATACAAAGCTTCTAAAGTTTGAATTAATACTAGCATCATCTAACACTCACAAAGAATTGAAGCACTTGATTTACTACACATTCAAAGGCAATAATTTTCAAGGATTTTGGGTTAATATTTTCTTCATTTTTATGTAGCTATTTTAATTATTAAACCAACTTTGTTATTTACCAAGGGAGTCCTATAGTCCCCTTACATTTGTGTTGTAGTGATCTTATAAGAAGATTATTTTCTTCATTTTTATGTAGCTATTTCAATTATTAAACCAACTTTGTTATTTACCAAGGGAGTCATATAGTCCCCTTACATTTGTGTTGTAGTGATCTTATAAGAAGATTTGAATATTTTTATTAGAGATTTGAATATTTGTGATGTCTCTATTATCCGTAATTCGTTTTTATTTATGATTAAATGATGTTATACTCATTGTTTATATCTTATTGTGGTTTTACTGGTTTGTATTTCTACTTTGTTGATGTTAATTTGGGTAATGGTAGATTATTTTGAGACTTGCTACTTATGTTTCTATTTTTAGAATTATTATGGCTGTGAAATTATATTTTTTATAAATATTCTTTTTTGAAATAAAATATTAATTATGTTTTAATTTTTATTAATGAATTAGAAAAATAATTCAAATTTTTAAATCAAATTATTTAATAAAAAACTTTTTATTGAATTTTTATTTTTTTATAAAAAAAGAAAATGGTTTGACATGGGCATGTCCCTCGCAAAGCCCCATACAAATGCAATAAACTAGAACAAGTGACATGGGTTAAGCTAAGGGTTCTGTCAGAGGTTCTGTCAGGGATCCATCCATCGCAAACTTGATAGGGGTTACGCTCGTAGCTTTAATTTTTCAACTAGTTGTTTTGCCAGAGATTTCATCCCTCGCAAAATTCCTGTCAAATATCGTTTTGCCAGGGCTTTTGGCGCGTCCCTGACAAATTAGTTGATTTCTAGTAATGAATGTCCTCAAAACTTAAAATCCAAAAAGAATAAATTTGGCTATGTGTGTGTGGTCATAGAAAAATCGGGGGATGAAAACACTTCTTGTTTTCTAGTTAAGTTAGTGTGGAGCCTGCGGGGTAAATTGAGGAGTGAGCCACCCAACAATATCAATCTACTTCCGCCTTAATGTTCCTCTTTTTCTTTTTCTTTTTTTATCATTAACTTTTCTCTATACGGTCTTGTTGAGTTGGTCTTCTTAAGATATAATCTAAACTTATAGGGAGCTTGTTGTTCCAAACCCAACTATCCCATGCCATCTTATCCATTTCGTAACAAATTAACAATGGGACCAAGTAAAGGATCATTCGTTGAAGCTTTGCGACCCTTTAATTTATTTATATTTGCTTTTAAAAAAAATCTTCAACTTGAAACAATTCGATTGAAAGTGTGTCAGATACTAAATATACATAGTTGGATTCAAGTAGTCTTGCCCCTTACCCTAGACCCATCAATTTAAGTGGTAAACAATAGTTCGTTAAGGACAATGGAAAGTTACTTGCATTTATTTAGGAACTAAAAATCAATGTTTGAAATGTTTGTCAAGTGATGATGCTTTCATATCATCTAATCAATCTATCTATAATAATGTAATTTCATTCATGTACGGGTTGTTTGGTTATTGATTTTAACTAATCATAACACATGCTTTAAACGGACCACTTAACCAACTATTCCGCATAAACATTACACTTTTCTCTCTTTTGTGACTTTGTACTACCTTTTCTTAAAATGTGTTCAAACTCGTTGTCCTAGTCAATTATACCCACTTTCTCGTTAATTAGCAATCTAGTCATATTGATATTGATATGCCTTCAAGCTGACAAAGTTTATGAAAGTGGCAAAGTGATGTGTTGCTTAAACTAAAATATATACTTGAATCGGTAATAAGTGTAGGAGAAAATTATATTAGTACTTTATGGAAAGTTTATCTGCTTTTGTTAATTGATAATACCCTAGTTGGCTGGCAGTATTTAGAAATTTCATCCCCCTTATAATCCAATCCATACAACAACATCCTCTGGTCATTGAATTATATACCGAGACAAATGTCTGATTGTACTAACAAAATCAAATCGATCAAACTGTGATTATTTAAAGGAAAATGGTAACAAGTGCCTTTATGACATTGTTTAAGCATCCAAAAGTAGAAACTTTTACATTGAAAATTGCGCAGTTATGACTTTAACATATGTTTGACTTGTATTTTCAAGAGAAAATTTCTGTTAATGGGTTCCTTAAACAATGCCCTTAGGGCACTGGTTTAACAAGACCCTTATTTAAAATTGATTGAAAATAGTACAAATCTCAAATTTAAATTAATGAAAATAGTACAAATCTCAAATTTAAAATTATTTTAAAAACACAAGTAATTGAAAATATTAATAAATAAATACATGGCCCATTAGCTCAGTTGGTTAGAGCGACGTGCTAATAACTCGAAGGTTGCAGACCTGCCTGGGCCATTTATTTTCTATATTTTACATCTAAAATGTTTTTTTAATTATGATATTCTCTTGTCAAAAATATTATTATATTATTTATGCTATTATCATATGTATATTTTTTTTTTGGGCAAAAGAG
>Ga0315913_1003357_pt1 | contig 19196 bp, 15 predicted proteins | sample MpolsnodulesMG_FD_207736 | JGI IMG/M metagenome (GOLD analysis project Ga0315913, IMG submission 207736) | Medicago polymorpha root nodule microbial communities from Los Angeles, California, United States - small nodules | ecosystem: Host-associated > Plants > Roots > Nodule | place: USA... | reverse complement strand
AACTTTCTCCTGTCAAAAACAAATCTCTGTGTTTGTATTGGGGGAACTTGTTGAACCAATGTAGCAAGAACACAAGGTTGTCCCTAGCTAAAAGAAATCAAATTCAATAATTAATGTCTAATATTTGATTATTCCAAGATTGAAATATCAAAACCATACCAAAATATAATCAAATGGAACATATCATATCTCTAAAGTTATGTTGCATTTTTTTTAGCTTAAACTTTTCTATTGTCTCAACTTTTTAAAAGCCTAAGCATCATCATAAAGAGGAAATTATTTATCTCAAAAGATAAAATAAAAAAACACAAAAGTCTAAAGTGATTGTTAATAATAGTATTAATGCAAGATCAATTACCTGTCAACTCATCATTCACTTTCATATTGGAGAAACTACCTTTAGCATAAGAAAACCCCACTCCAACTGGTGTCTCCAAATACAACATGTTTGCCTCTACATCACAAAGTAAATACCAAGTCTATATCATAATGGTAAATTCTTGGAAATCTAATGCAATGATCAATGAAGTACCTCTATTCCAACTATGCTCATTTTTAACCAGAACTTCTCCATTGGGTCTGAAAGGTCCATTCTCAGAGAATGCACCTACTCCAAGAGAAGAACAACCTGGTCCTGTACAAAACAAAAATAAGCTTGCACATTTGAAAGTTCAAGGAATTTTTAAATCCATTTTTGAACTAAAATATATTTATAAGTGTAGCGTAGTTGTGGCAAGTGAGAGATTGGAGACCTCCATTGAGCCAAAGGACTAAAGGCTTTGAAGATGGATTAGTTTCTGATTCAACAAAATAGTAAAAGAGATATCTGTGTTTTTTTTCATCCACTGCAACATATCCTGAGAAGTGTTGAAAGCCTATGTGGGGTTGTCCAGGAAGCTTATCAATTCTATCTGCATGAGAAGAGAGACAGAAGATTTCCATGGAAGAACTCAGCTGAAGCAACACCACAGTCATTGCCATGGCTTTCCATCTTTGCCAGCACATCTTTTTAGCACAAAAACTATTGAGTAGGACTTAGGAAAAGTTGTATCAGAGAGAGAGAGAGAGAGAAGTGGGATGTGTTTAAAATACACAATGTTACTGGATACATAATAGGGTTAATTTAAATGTGGCCCACTGAGTGATCCAAGGCTCAATATTTCATTTTTTGATTTTTTTGCAGGCCGGTGTTTAAGAGTCTCACATTGGATAAAATATAGTATTAAAGAAGGTCTTTATAAGTGGTGGATAGTCCTCACCTTATAAATCGGTTTTCTAGGAGTTGAGTTAGACCTAATCCAAATTCGAAGATGGTACCAAAGCCAACCAAAAATCCATTGGTTAACCTGCAATCAGGTCATTGCTATCAGACGGACTCATGTCACACTCTAAATGTATAATTCTGAACATGAGTAAGGTGTGTTAAGAGTTTCATATTAAATTATATGTGGCTTGAAAATATGTTTACAGGGGTGGGTAGTCCCCACCTTAAGAACCGAATTTTTAGGTTGAGTTAGGCTCAACCAAAATTCAAATCCTAGAAAATGGATTTTAAAGAGATGTGAGTGAGGGATACAAAATAAGTGTATTGGTTCTGTCTATTCCCTGCACTGCAGCAAAAGGAAAAATGTACACATAGTTGGGGCCTCTTAATGCATGAATCTGAGTCAGCGTGTAAGTTTTCTGCTATTAAGTTTACAGTGTGTACATGTAGTTTTCTTTCCTTTTTTGTATTTCCCATTATAAAGTATCATATGCATCAACCACAAATTGCCTGTAACTTTTTCTGGACAGATTTGGATCCTTACATCCGTTGCACGTTGAAGCGAAATGTAGAGTTGTTTGAATTTAAGAGGAAAATTTTCTTCCTATAAATCTTACGGTTCTACAAACTGCTTCATCGTGCAACAGTTCTAGATGATCTCTGCACTTTTTTGACTACACCAATTGGGTAGTGTCCCTTTCAAGGTAAATGAATAAAAGTGAGTAAGGTTTTGTTTGATAAAATTGTCTCACTTCTTTGTACTTTGCTGAGCTCTGAAGAGAATATGAGCATATCATAGCATCCTGGGGTGGGGGATAATGCAGGGTGAAAACAGATATACACAGCTCCTTTTTTGTTTTTATCAAAAAGTTGTTTGATTGATTAACTCTATTTGATCATCAAGTACACGCAAAACTTATCATCCACAAAGTAGTTACATCATGGAAATTCCATGGAAAATAGACTAATAGAGCAATATTACTTCTGTAGTGGTCACTACATTTTGAATGCATTATGGCTAGTTAGTAATATAGAGTTATCAAGTACATCATTGATCATAAAAATTAATCATTAATAAAAGTATAAAACTAGATGATGAATCATATATAATTGATATAGTTACAATGGGAATGACCTAGTTCCATTTGTTCCGCTGAGAAAAGGCTTTTCCTTATAATGACAATGTTACACATTGGTTCCTTTTTTTTCTCAAACTCTTTTTGTCCTTGTTATGGAAAACAATTATTCTAGGCTTATACCCCCCACTTTCATCATCCATCACTTTTATTTTTCATGTACAAACTCACATGCTAGCCTATAGGGAACCACATGTTCCCATTGTGGCCTCAAACCCTTCCATGCTAGCTTAGCCTTTTCATTGTTGGGGTGTGGCGGGTCCTTCAAGCTATGTTAAATTTGTATGCTAGCAATGCAATGGTTCAATTTATGGATGCTTAAGTTTTGGCAAACATATTTGAGTGAATATGAATGGACCCTATCCAAGTACAGTTGAAAGCAAAGGAAAAAGATTGTCTAATCTAATCATCATATAATTGCTTGAAAGTCTAATCAATATTGCGCTGTTATATCTTTGGAATACAGTCGGCACATACTGAGTTCACGCGACGCAATCATACATTGGCTCAAGATCAAACGGTTTGAATCTAACTGTCACCAATGCATTAATTGAGTGAATATATGAATATCTCAACTGATGGGAATCCATTTTCTTAGGAATTTTTTTAGAAGAAGGAATTCCATTAAGCTTAGGAAATAATTTAAGGAATAGCAGTGTGAACAAGCAAAGTAGAAAAGGACAAATATAATGTGGTGGATGGGGGTGTGATTTTGTAACATATGCAGTTGAAGTTCAATCAAATCAACGGAAGGAAGTGGTAAACGAGAAGAAATGGCCCCTACCTTAAAAGCTTTTACAAAAGGCTTCAGATTTTTCATCATTAGCTGTACAACTTTCACTGCCATTCATCTATATTATTTACCACTCGTAAAAATAATCTATTTTATTACTAAAAGGGAAATTATTTTTGTACTTATTATTCAATCTAAGATCAAGAGAGATAGCGATAGTAAATGATGCGATAAAAAGAAAGAAATAGAGAGAAAATAAGATGTATAAATATATAAAGATTGTTGTCGAAGTTTTCTCTTTATTTTAACACATATGAAAATCTATCTCTGAACACTCATACACAAGTGTGTACATCTTGAGAGAAAATAAAATGGAGAAAGGGATATGATAGATTGACGATGTAATAAAAAGATAAAGATAGCAAAAAAATGCAAAAAAAAAAAGATGTTGAATAAATATAGAAAAATAAAGAGGGTCTAAATATCATTGTTGAACATAAATTCTATCAGACACTTGTTTGGTTACGCATCCCAATATCAATTACACTGTATTCACAATTTGCCTTACCGTCTGGTAAGAAATTGGATACACTCTTTGTCACTCTTAAAGAATTAGGTATATTAGGGTATACATAATCGATATACTATTTAGGTTTACAAAACATTCAAATATTTCAAAAAAAGTACATTCAACTATAATATTCGGTACGCTTTTAAGAAAAGAAAGTAAATGGATGACGGAAAATATTAATACCATCAATAAAAATTAACTTTTACATCAATTAGAGTCTCAATGACAATGTGAACACTAATATTGAAAACAAACTCCAAAACATAAAACATGATTTGATAAAACCAACCATAAAAGTTCATTTTTTTTTTCTTTTTCCTCTATAGATAATGGATGAAGTTAAATTTTCATACACAAATTTTTTTTATAGTTTTTTCAGTGTGCTAATCCTCTGGTTTTCAAGGGAAAGAGATTACGATAGTCTGAAGTTAGGCTTTCAGGTAATTATAGCATGATAAAGAATTATTTTAACTAGGTTGGAATCGAATTCTCTTTCGAACAATTCATCTTTTAATGAAGCTCATTAATCACTTGAATTCAATTGACAAAAATGCGCTAATTGCTAGATCAGACGTCGTAATTAGAGTTCGATCCAGGCTCCTCCCTCTTGCTTCTTTTAACAGACACCGTGTACCTATATTCTATGGGATCTTTACCAAACTTGAGCGTCAAGAGTCCTTATATCAGTTACCTCACCCTTACCTAGCTTATGGTATGCTCTTTGGTGTGATCAAACTTTCTAAAAACTACATTAGGCACAAGGATGGAACATTGCCATAATCTTGACCTTAAAAGCAAATGACATGCTTATCTTATCTTGAGTCCAATAAATGTAAAACATTTTCTGTTACCATGCTCGCAACAAATAGCAAGTGAACCAAGTTACAATGGAAAAAATATTCAAATTCCTTCCTAAAGAATACGCATAAGCACAAAAAATGGCCAAAAATAAATTTGCTGAGGATTATCTTAACTCAGTTGCTCTTCACCTCTAGATGTATTTTCAGTAGAGCTTCCATTAGGTTCACCTCTTAAGCTTAATCTTTCTTTTGAATCAATTTCTCTATCAAATCAGCTGCTTGTTGAATGGTTGTGATGTCTTCAGCATTATCATCCTCAATATTAAGGTTAAACTCTTCCTCTAAACCCATCACTATTTCCACCTGCCACATTAAATAAAAACTAATCAATTCAATAATACCATAGCTCTAGCATAAACAACACAAACATCTAAGAAACATTGTTCCAAGTAATCAACCAATAATGTTCATGCAGGTGTCAGCTCAGTGATAGGAACCTGACCTTATAACCAAGGAAGTTCAATTTTTTAAAAAAAATAAATAAATAATCAAAACTAACAATGTTTGATTGATTACAATTGAATTTCTTACAGTGTCAAGAGAATCAGCACCAAGTTCTGAAAACTTGGTTTCTGGGGTAAGCTTGGTTTCAGGAGTCAAAGCAAGTTGTTTCCTCACAATTTTGCTCACTTTCTCCACTGTCTCAGGTTGTGCCTGAATCTATTAACAAAATTCAAAGTTGTTATTGTTCCTTGCAAATTTTTTAAAAGGAAAAATGAATTTTAAAGGGAATCAAACTTACTGCACAAATGCGGAAACGAGAAGATCTCAAAGAAGGAAAGCTTCTCTTTGTACATCCCACAGAAATTGCACCAAAACTTGAAGTTCTGTAAGAAACCTGCATACATATTTTAACCACTCAAATCAAAATTTCACTTCTTCCTCACCTCATAAAAAAGTATTAAAACCATTGTGTTACCTAGAAGAAGCTAACAAACCAAGAGTTTCAAAGCGGTTGAAGACATTATATAACCCATGTTTTATCTAAGGGAAATGTTAACAAGTGCCTTTGGGGCATTGTTTAAGTAATCAAAAGTAGTAACTTTTGCATAAAAATATGTGTGATTATTACTTTTTCATATGTTTAACTTGTGTTTTCAAGAGAATATTTCTATTTATGGTTGTTTCCTTAAACGATGCCTTAGACACTTGTTAGCAAAACCCTTTATCTAATAGATATTGTATATCACTCTTCTTATCTATACGGTGTCCTCCACTAAAAGTATGTGCATTGTCTTTAATTTGAGTTTATCTACCGATTTAAGCAATTGTGAAATTGTTTGGGAAAACATATGAAAACAACTAATAAACATATGATAGCAGCTTTCATAAGTTATTTTCATAAGCTGTATAGGATAACTTGTGAAAACAACTTATATGAATTTTGTTGACTTATTTTTTCTTTTGTTGTAAAAATAGCTAATACATAAGCACCTATATATTATAACTGTTCTTTATGCTACAAAGACTTAATTGTTTATCCAAATAGAAAAAACAACAAAACGCAAAAGTGAACTTGAGATATACTCTTGAACCAAAACCTTAACATATTAATGTGTATGTTCTCTTACTAATGCTCTGAACCTACCAATATAATTATGCTATATACTTCAATTTCCAACACCTAAGTTATCAATTGCACACTCCTTCACGTCCGTGCGTTTAATTTGCACGTGTGCAAAACAAAAAATTTACTATAGAGAAATTTCCAAAAGTAGTTTATTTTTAGGAGAAAACTTTGAGAAAAAAACATCGCATACAGTAAGTGTGGAAAAGATGAACATTGCAAGTTCAAACTTGTGCCACAACATATCAAATGTCTCTGCAGTCTTTTACCGTTGGACCGCACTTAGGAGACAAAAAATATAGCATTTCTAATCACATGAACCTAAGACAAATAAATAAGAAGTAAGTATATGCATTAAGAGAGGAAGATGAAAAATTGAACCTGGTTAGTCCTTGTAGAGAAATTGAAAGAGGGTTGAAAGGTAAGAGAGGTGGCTGAAAGAGAGGCCATTGTATTGAAGCTTAGGAAGAAGATAGAATAGTAAGAGATATGGATTGGGTTGATAGTAGTAATAAGGTAGATAAGTGTGTTATCTAGCTGGTGCTTAGTTGGAAAGTAAGCCATGTCAGGAACGAAATTGGCTTATTATGGGTGATGTATGAATGAATGAGTGGTGAACATTTGCTCTTGGAAGGTAACTATCTATCCAATCATGATCATCATGCTGTTGCACATTTTCAATGCACATATGTGCAATTACCTTTTTTTCAAAAATATATATAGATTAAGAAAATTAATGTGTGAACAAATAAATGTAACAATTTTATAAATGTAACAATTTCCTTTCATATTCATTTTATGGAGTCACTCCCTTGTGAGGTTTCTAATATCCTTTTTATGACATTTTTTAGGCTAATTGTATGCCTAAAAATATTTGTTTATTTATGTAGTTCTCTCTTCTTTTTTGGCTTTAGTTCTCTTTTATTACCATTTTTTATAATGAATGTATAGTATAGTGTGATGGAATGACTTGCAAGTAATGAACATAATATTAAAATGCTTCAAAACGTGTCCATGAGATTATGAATATTTTAAATTGGTGTTTGATTATGTCAAATGTTACTCACTTCCACCCCTTCTCAACGTTCATTGATTAATGCCTTTTTTCCCTCACCATCAATTTATTAGTCCCAATAATATACAACTTGTTACCAATTATAACTCGAACCTTACCTTTAGTCAAGTATAATTAACCTAAGCAGAGCTACAACTAAGTTGATTAATTTTTATAGAACAATACCAAACCATATACATATATGTATGGATGGAAAACATAACTAACCTGTAAATTGGAAAACGTTACATAGTCAAAAGGCTAAACGAAAATAATGGACACGATCTCATACATTACCTCTCTACTCTTGAATTAATTTTTCTCTTCTCCTAACTCTCTCCATTCATTTTCATTCATATACTCACACGTACACTCAATTTCCAACAACACTCCCATTCCCATAATTTCCTAACCACAAACATTCCCATTTTGTCGCTAATTAATATATTACTACTTCTCTTCCACTCAAACAGCCATTTTCTACCTTTTAATTTGTTTCCTAGAGACATAAACACGAAAACACACTCGCAAATAATCAAACAATGGCTTTGTTTGACCAATCATCTCGTCGCTCTCTTGTCCCTGGATATCTTTACTCATCAAATGCACTCTCATCCCATTTGGATGCTTTTTCAATCAACAACAACAACAACATTAACCATGCAGGGTTGCCAACATCATCACTACGATCACATGACTATACTAAGAAAAATGTTCCTATGATCCCTTCACCAAACGAGGGAATCCGCATGTTTTCTCCTGCTTACTATGCTGCATGCAGTGCCGGTGGCGTTTTCAGCTGTGGTCTTACACACATGGCTGTCACTCCTCTTGATCTCGTCAAGTGCAACATGCAGGTATGTATGCAATATTACAATGGGGACCTGAAATTATCATTAATGAAATTGGCGTTGATGATTATTTTACAATCGTCTCTATCTTAGGTCACACTCTGCCGGCACCTCGCACACAAAACACAAGATATACATACATTATAACAATAATAATAACATTAAGCTTATGCTAAATTCAATTTTATATTTTATTATTTCAAAATTTGATATACCATGTATGGTGTTTCAAATGAAATTCTACATTTGTTTGGTTCATCATTTGATAAAAATCATTTTATTTATAAGACGATTTGGTATATATATCACTCAACACAATCATATAATTTGCAAAAATGGGGAAAGAGTGAATGTGTATATGAGAAAAACATGCATAAAAAATAATTTGAGTTGTTATTTTCAGATTGACCCTGCAAAGTATAAGAGCATCAGTTCAGGATTTGGAGTTTTACTTAAGGAGCAGGGTGTTAGAGGTTTCTTCAAAGGCTGGGTGCCAACTTTGCTTGGTTACAGTGCTCAAGGAGCATGCAAGTTTGGATTTTATGAGTTCTTCAAAAAGTATTACTCAGATCTTGCAGGACCAGAGAATGCAGTCAAGTACAAAACTTTCATATATCTAGCTGGTTCTGCTTCAGCAGAAGTTATTGCTGATTGTGCACTTTGTCCTATGGAGGCAGTCAAAGTTCGTGTACAAACTCAGCCTGGCTTTGCTCGTGGTTTGTCTGATGGATTACCCAAGTTTGTCAAGGCTGATGGTGTTTCTGGGTACTTTTTTTTTATCCTAAATGTTAATTGCTTCTAGTCTTTTATTGTACCCTCCAAATTGCTACCCAAGATATGCAGCATCGACACTTCAGATGGATGGCATGTTTGGTGTTCATGTTTGCATCGGTGCTTCATAGTAGTACATTAGTAGTTTTAGATTTTGCACCCTCTAAATTTGATCAGAATTTCATATGATGTGCAGAATGTATAAAGGACTTGTTCCTCTTTGGGGCCGTCAGATACCATGTAAGTCTCTTAAATCATGTCCACAGTTTTATATTTGGATGTAACAAACTGGACACAAGTGGCTAATTAATGAACTCCAGTTAAGGTCGAATCGATCGACTGTACTTGAATTTGAACCATGGCTGGAACAATCCTAGGTTATGGTTAACTTACCTCTCGGCCAAATTCCATATTACTAAGGTCCGCTCTCTTGAAAACCAGAGAGTTAAGACAAAAAAAAAACATTAGCTCTAAGTTGTTAGATAAAGACTCGTTAATAGTTAAGTTTTGCAGTGTAGAAAGTACAACTTAGTATTCTCTTGTTAGATAAAGACTCGTTAAAAAACAATTGTCTAGAAAGGTGAAGAAGGTACCTAGCAAAGACATGAAAGAATGCAGAATGCATTAATTTGAATTGTGTTTGATTATCTTTGCTTTATTGTAAGGAAAGAGGACAACTAATAATTCAAGTTTTTCTGTTTGTTTTTTGTATACATACACATTACATATTCTGTTGCATTCAAAATTTCATGCTTCTTGTATTATGCAATTTTAAGTTGCATTCTATTTTGCACATATCTTTTACCTTTTTTTTTCTTTTCTCTGCCCTTCCCCCTTACACATACTTTTTGGCTTGTATTAGACACAATGATGAAATTTGCTTCATTTGAGACTATTGTGGAGATGATCTACAAACACGCCATTCCAACCCCCAAAGATCAATGCAGCAAAAATAAGCAGCTTGGAGTGAGTTTTGCAGCAGGATATATTGCAGGTGTACTGTGTGCAATTGTTTCACACCCTGCTGATAACCTCGTTTCTTTCCTCAACAATGCCAAGGGAGCCACTGTTGGCGATGTGAGTTCATGCATGCTTGCATTCATACATACACACATACACTTAGATAGGAGTAAAAACAGCATCCACCATGTTATACTGTTCTTTTGTGTAATATTTGCTTACTTGTCTTTTCACTATTTAATTTGCAGGCAGTGAAGAAGATTGGGGTAGTTGGTCTTTTCACTCGTGGTCTTCCTCTTCGTATAGTTATGATTGGAACACTAACTGGTGCTCAGTGGGGTCTCTATGATTCATTTAAAGTATTTGTAGGGCTGTAAGTACCTGCTCTTATCTCCTATATCCTACTTCAGTTACTTTCATCTTGCGTAGCACCTACACCTTAATCAAAGACATGTGAAACACTAACACGATACCGACACATGTAGTCACATTTAATCACTTCTAGTATTTTAAATTATTATTAGTGTCTACGTGTTAGCCAGAGTCGTATCTAGTGTTGTGTATGTGTTTGTGACTTGTAGCTTTCAGCATATATATATATATAGTTGCTTCATAACATCAAATGTCCCAAGTTTCTGTGTTTTGTTTCTCTTTTCCTGTTAATCATTTTGCTGTTTGCTCTTTCAGGCCAACTTCTGGTGGAGCTGCTCCTGCACCTACAAAATAGAAACCATTCAAACAACACATGCCTGGTTATGCAGAAGAGAATTTATTTTGACAGACAAATAATATTAGGTTTTTAATGGTCCTTAGCTATAGCAGCTTTACCAAAAAAAAACGCCATTTGGTATATTATTAAGAGAATTTTCAAATTTTATCATTCATTTAACTTTTTTCAATTGGTATTTCAATATATTTGCCTAGTTGTCAATGTAACAATAGGTTTGAAATTTTCTATGTTAACTACATATATAATCTTGTTAGTTGGTCGTGTTGATGCTATGATGTTTTCTTGGGCGTGTGTCATGTAAAATATATAATAACCCAGGTTACAAAATGATATAGTGTAAAAAACAACAGTACTGCATACTGTAAGAATTCTCTTCTTACACCCAATATACCTAAAATTTCATCGATGAAAATAGTAAAAAAGGCTGGCAAAAGAAAATTGGTTTTTAAGGAAAAGAAAACAGAGGACAAAACATGTTTGTAGTTCTAAGCAATTCTTGTTTACTTAAAAAAGGACTCTACTAGTTTTTCAATTGTGAATAAAACAATTCATATTATTGAACTTTTGGCAATTTAATGACATTGCCATCTGAATTTGTTGTACGTACAATATTAATGTTAAATTTGGAAGTATAGCGTTTATATCACACCATAAGAACAATATGAAAGTTTCATAATCGATAAAAAAAAAATCTACAACTAAAATAAATAAATAAAAATTGGAACAAAAAATAAATAGGTGAAGTTTGTTGGGGATGGATAAGTTTCCTCTTTGATGGTTTTTTTCCGCCAACTATTTTGTTTTTCAGGTTATATAGCATGGCAAGTCCCACCCAGAAGCTGTTGTCGATTAAGGGCTTGAGCTCAATATTTGAGTCAGAGACGTTGGTGATGATTTCTGCAAGTACCACTCAAATGTCAGATGCTGGAATCTGACCTTCACCGCACTTTATTCCAAATTTCACCCGACGAGCCGTTCCCCTGTGAATGCTTATTGCAGCATCAAATTTCTCTCAATTTTATATCAAAACTTCAAACTAGTGTCCTGAAAATTCAATGGTCAGTTAGGACTGACCAAGGTGTAATGGGTATACAGTGTCAAATACAACCCTTGCAAACAAGTGTCGTATTTCTAGCAGGTCACCACGAGCTAAGGCTTCGTAATCAATTTTTCTGCTTTTCTTGGACAAGAATTTCTTGCAAGAACTTGCTTTCAGACAGTCAAAAATGCTTAGAGCTTTTAGGTACATTCCTAATGGGATGAACACCTGTCAAATTGCCAAAGATTAATAATACAAACGACAAGGTGGTGATGTTAATCAGTATCATTAAACCAACGTATCAACAAAGACAGCCCCAAATTCATAAATAACAATCAGATTATCATATTTCAAATATCTGGTTGAGATGTTGAATTCTCTACCATCATCATCAACCATTAAACAATGAATTCAAAATTACAACAACAGTTTAATTTTTCAGGTAACTACAATTCAAATTCAACTTTTGAACTAGTGCCACTAGGATAAATTATTCATTCATTCTTTTTTTGCATGCTAGCAAATGCATGTATATGTGCTAATTGTGAGTGGGGGTAGTATTGAGTATTTGAGTATCATTTATAAGGAAGGGTGAATGACTAGGTTCAGTAACATCCTACTCCAGTCCACTTATTGGATAATAATATCAAGATATATAAAATCAACAAAAAATATAAGCTCACCATATCTGAATGAGGGGCTTGTGGATAGTCAACCATAGCTCGAGCTACCGAGTGCCTAGATGTCATCTGCAACAGTGACACTTTAACAGACTCTGCAAGATCCAGAATCTCATTTTCCAAAGCCTTTGCATTCAGATCGCAAGGATCTGATAATTCAGGAAATCTGATGTCGTGTGGTTTGTTTATCCTCCTAGCTATGTCTACTGCTTCCAACAAATTTCCACCATTATGAACAGCAAGGCTAAATGCAGCAATCGCCAAGGGATTCCTCGGTTGATCACTTAAAGATTTATGCAATGCAAGGATACCAACCCTGAAAGCATTGATTCCTTATGAGTCTTGACGTGATGACCCAACATGTAATCAGCTCGTAAATCTTTCTAATTGTGTATATCTGGTATTTTATATCACACAGACACATTCCACATGGACACTAATAGTTCTTAGAACCTATTATTAACATTGATACATAGAGAAAATAAAATTGTGAAACTGACCAAACAATTTAGATATATATAAATATAACTGATTTCAATAAAAGGCTTCCAAGGCAAAGCATCAATTTGAAAATAATTTTTAAAGAACTGAAACCGGTTTAAATTTTAAAAATAAAACACACACACACACATATATATATATAAAACATTATTTCTTTCTTTAAAAAAAACATTATTTCTTAGACTAAGGTGCAACGCTCTTCATCCTGGAACCCAAATCCCATGGCACTGAGAAACAACTTCAACCTCATGGTAAAAAAATAGCTTCCCCCAAGGCAAAAGATGGCATAGATGATTACAGAAACAGCTATACCCTAATGGTTAACAACCATCTCTTTATGCAGAGGAGAGTAAACAAGCATGGGTTTCATTTCGTGTAAGATCTCATTTCTGGAGGAAAGAACCCTTGTTCACATTACCAGCAAACCCTATCCAAGTTAGACCCCATTGATGCATGCAAAAAAGTATCGGGCTAAGATCATGCAAAGATATTACAGAACATTCCATGGCAGCCATAGGCACTGGAAATTTAACAAAGCAATAACAACAGGACAATTTTATAACTTTAACTGCTTCATAAAACAAGAAAGTTGTTGATTAAGGGCTTGAGTTCGATAAATATGAGCCAGGAAACTACTAAAGTTATTTGTATAAACAAGAAACAGGCATTGTTGTTGCATGGATCTTACCATAAGCTGCTATGACACGGACTGTTAGGAGCCAAAAGTTTATCCAAATTGAAGAAGAAAGACTGCAGATGAAATTCCAAAAATCCAATAAAAAATGTGCCAATGTGATGCAAAAAGTTTGTGTTGAATTGATACTCAAGTAACACGGAATAATTCTGAGATAAATCTACCAAGCCATATACATAATAGGAAAAATAAATCCCCACCCTGGCCCCGTCCACTTGCTGTTCATAACTTGAAAGTCTTCTGTCTCTTTTTTAATAGGAATATCTTTACTAGTTCAGAGCCAGACCATAAAAATACTCTAATAAGAACGACCACCTAATTATGATGAGTATTCTAGTTACTCTAGATGAGTACGATATATCCTCAGGTAGTGGAACCAAGGAACTCAATGTCCTGCATATTCTGGTTTAATACTTACTTGCAAGGATTATGTAAAGGCAGGGTAGAAGGAATTGCATTAGTTGCCAAACACATACTCCCTCCATCCCTAATCTTTAGTCTTTTAAGATTTTTATTTTTGTTCTAAAACTTCAGTTGTTTTAAGAAAGCAAGACACACTTAAGCATGTTTTTCCTTGTATAATCTTACAAGAACTAAAGCCATGGATTTAATATAGTTTTTCCTTGTATAAGTCTATAGTTGTCTAAATTTATTGTTTCTTAATATGTGCGTGCTCAAACCTTAAGGACCAAAGATCAGGTAAATAAGTCTATAGTACATGTTTATAACCAACAACTTCTGAGTTAGTTTAAGAAACTTGTCTTTTGTATGGTAGACCAATGCATAACTTTCTGCATGTTTTCAAGTATCAACTTCATAAAGAGGAATGGTTACCAAAAGCATATTGGTTCTTTTGTCCCGTCTTCGAAATCCATGACGAACAAAGTAACGAGCCTGTAATGTCAAAAGCAAACTGAGCTAGCATTCCATGATTAAGCTTTAGAAATTAGAATGCAGAATCATCAACTACCTGAAAGGGAAGAAGAATATCTAGAAGTCCAAATTTCCATAATAGCCTCAAAGAAGCTTCACCAGATCCATATGCTAGCATATAATTCATTTCCATCAGGAGCCTACCCTAAAAGGCTAAAACAGTTAAAGAGGCACCTAAGCCACATAATATTCTCGTCAATATCTAAGTTAAAGCAGAGAGAAGAAATAACATTAAAAATACCTTATCAAGTCTTAATACTGAATATGAAAGATGTTTAACAGAACGAGCGGTTTCAGTTGAAATACTAAACCCCAAGCGAGCAGCAATTCTAATTGCACGAAGAATGCGAGCTGCAGAAAGAAATGGAGGCAGAAAGACCTATGTATTCACTATTCAGAAGAGTAGGTATGTCCTTAGGAAGTTTACACTGCCCAAAATATGAGAAATGGTGAAAAAATAGGTTTTCTATTGTGAATCATCGACCAAAACTCACCACAATCCTCTTGAAAAGAAGTAGCTGCAGGAACCATGGTTCGGACCTGTTTAATAAAATTACGATAGAAAAGTTTAAATTTCTGACTAAAAAAAGCAGTATAAGAAACTACAGAATCAAAGAGATACATGCGCACTTTAGCTTTTATAATATCTTCCATTCCTCCCATGTAATCATATACAATTTTGGCAAATGGGTCAAACATGAACCTGAAAGAGTGTAAATTTGGTTAACATTAGAAAGCGCTGTATTGTATAAACGTAAATGTCATAAACAAACATTTGCAGCAAAAAAAGAAGGGAATAGAGCTTCTGCTTTTAAAATTGAAAGAACTGGTGCACAACCCATTAATTGTAAAATCTCTATTCAAGCAATTCCTCCAACGAAGATAGTCCTCCTTGTCACATCCCTTGGGTGCTTCGGAATCATGAGCGAAATGTCTACTGGGCTTACATTTGGCAGTGTTAAAACTTGAAACCTAATTGGAAGGGAGAATAGAGTTATTATGAAAAGAAGAGTAGAGGAATACTCGAACAATCACCCTGGTGAAGATAACAAACCAAAGGTAAAAACAGATTGAGAAACATAGAAATACACGAACCTCAACGATGATACCATCCATATGAACGTGACATATTGGGAACCTTTTACCAACTATCTCACACCATGAAAATGTTCTCATCACCTAAAAATTGAGTCAAGATTCACCTAGCAAAGTTAAGGTCTGAAGATGACAATCTCAACATATTTAATTTATAAATTAGATTTTATGCAATGTCTGCATCTTACAATCAGTGCTTATTACTCAATTTCCCTTAAGGTCTAAAGTTCAAATTCTGTGGATGGAAAATACAAGGCTGGGAGAGGTTTGTTGCTCATTAATTGGGTCTACTCAGTTCAAATCTGATTAATCAAAATCCAAAGTGTTGAATACCGGAGATCAAAGCCATATATATACATATATATAGGGAGTGACTCAAGTGAGAACTATTGGTTTTTGTGAGAAATCATAACAAACAAACATAACCATCATCTTAAATTAATGGTCCTTCCTTTCATTGCTCGGCCGTCATTTTTCTCCTTTAAGTCTTTGCGGCACAAAGCATCAAGAATGCTATTTATAAAACCAACAAGCCGAAATAGTGTAGCAATAGCTCAAATGATGCAACATTGTTAAAGGGGAAAATTAAAAGAAGAAAAAAAACATATAAAAAGAAACGGAATCTGACAAATCAAAGCAATTGATATAGAAAAAATCCGAACTTTATATCTTAAATAGTGCTGGGAGAATCGAGTATTCTGTTGCACAGTAGTAGGCAACAAACAATGAAGGGGAGGAATGGAGGTGAGGCAGCATTGTCTCCCATTTTATAACACTAATTAAATAATCATAATCTAGACCGTTAGTTTTAAATTAATTTTGATCTTGCAGATATGATAGTTCATTCTCATTTCTCACAATAACCAAGTGCTCTCATTTGAGTCACTCTCTATGTATATATAAAGGCATATAAAGTCCGTATGTTACAAACACCGAGGAATGCTAGCAACACTCACTTTTCAACATTCTCTCTAGCACTCACTCTTTTATTGGATGAAATCAATGTATGTCCCAACATGTTGTGTAGGTTCAATTTTCAAAGTGTAGACCCACAATGATTTAAACCAATAAGAGAGTGAGTATTAGAGAGAGTGTTGAAAAGAGAGTGTTGCTAGCATTACTCTACAAACACCATATATGCCAATATAAAAACACATGAAGCCCTTCTAAGTTCTAACTGCTTATAGCATTGCTCTTGATATACAGAGTTTTCCACGTAAAAAAATAATTAAAAAATAAGATAGAAATAGGAAATGAAGGTAACCTCTTTAAGATCGGCAGAAGTTAAAATATCAAAATCTTTTGGCGTTTGCTTTAGTATCATGTCCCGGACACAACCTCCTACAAGGTAAACATTATACCCTACAACAATAACAACAACAAAAAGGGTTATCGACCTGGAAAACTTGGAATTTAAGTAACACAAAGAGCAGAGACGCGACAAGACATACCCTTTTTCTTCAACATGTTGAGAACTTTTTTAATTGGACTAGCAATCATGGAATTTCGAAATCCAAGCTCTTTTGAATTCATCTTCTTCCATGCTGGTGCCTTCTTATTTACTTCATCAATTCAACAAACCAACATATAGATAAATATAAATTTCTAAATCAAAACATTAACAAAAATAAAAAATTACACCTTTAATAAATATTAACACGGAATTAACAATATATTCAATTTATCACTAATTCGACTTGCCTTGTTTTATATTTGAGCTTCTATTACATTCATCTGGCTCAACAGAAGGTACGGATCTTGGTACAACCTAGAAGCGGAAAAAAAATACAAAATTCAAAAAAAAAAAAAAAATGCGAAGAATTAAGTTGAATGTTGAGATATAAGTAAGATACCTTGCGGACACATTGGGATGGGATAGGACGAAGATGAAGAAGATTAGGTTTGCAGACTAATTTTAAGGTCGAAATTGCCATTGAAATGGAAATGAAGCAGTTCTGGTTTGATCGGTGTGGTCGTTGATTGATGTTGATACTTGATGGATAGGGTTTAGGGGTTTTAGGATATTCTATTCTGCAACGCCAAGGATTCAAGGATAATTGTTTCTTCACATTTTTTTATTTTGTATGCTAGTATATTTATTGATTTTTTTAAGCTTACTTGCAGTTTATATCAATCATCTTTCTTTAAATTCTTTGATTTCTTCATGTCATTAGTAAAAGATAATTTAGTAAAATCATTCATAATCTTTTTTCTTATACAAAATTAACTACATTTTTCAATATGTGTGAAAGTGACAAAGTGATATATGATAAAAAAAAAACGGAGGGAATAGGATGTAAGGGTATTGTTCATGTGAGCTTATCTCACTTATTCACCTTAAAAAATGTTGAATTTTTAGTCATTAAACTACTTGACTAAAAAAGAAAGAATGCAAGGGTGTAAATATCACGTTTAATAAATGGATCACGTAAAAAGTGGCGAGAGAGGCTAGAACACACACATTTTAAATGTGAAGAAGAGAAGTGGGGTATCTGAGATTCGAACATCGGCCCCCTAGATATAATATGTAATATCTCTACTAACTGAGTTAAACTCACACGGATATTTATTTGGTCTTAATCATGTTGTTCTTATAGAAAATGGAGCTTAAAAATTCGAAGTTCAACATAAACTAAATAATCAAAGTTTAAACTCCTCTGAAACAATTTGTTCAACATAATGTCTTGATTGGTTATTTAAGTTTGAGGTTTGTAATAGATTGATTCTTTAAGTTATTTTGGTCACACACAACTCCTTTAAGTTTGGGATTTGTAACAGATTGGTCTTTTAAGTTCTTTTGGTCACGCATAAGTCCTTTAAGTTTGTAAACGTTTTCAATTTAGTCCTTCTGTTAACCAAAACGATGATCTGTGACCAAAATAACTTAAAAGACCAATTTATTACAAAACTCAAACTTAAAGGACTTATGTGTGATCAAAATAACTTAAATGACCAATATATTACAAACCTCATACGTAAAGGACCTATGGTGTAATTTAACTTTTTTTTTCTAACAAAATTGGATTCTTTCAAGCTTAGACCATACTTTTTTTTAAGGAAAGCTTAGTCCATATTTAGTCGTTATCATGTTTGCTCCTAGTATCATAGTATATGTTTTTATTATTTAAATTTTGTTACTCATGAGATTTGTTGTGTTTGTTGCTCTTCATTTCACTTTTTTTCTTCACCATAATTTTATCCCACAGTGTTTTACGGTAATGTTTTTAACAAGGCAGGTGTTGTGTAATCTCTTTATTGTTATCTTAGGTTTTGGTCTAGTTGTCCTTGTTTCATCATTTTATTTTAATGAATTTTTTAGGGTGTTGCAAATGATAATAGTGTTGGGGTACAATATAGTTGGGATGACAAAGTTGTCGCACTCTTATTTTTACTTTAGAAAGAAGAGAAAGGGAAAAAAAGGATGGCTACCATTTGTGCGAAGTACCAATGACTAGCGGTTCTTATAGATGATGATGCATAAATAAGTGGAAACAACTCTTGCGGTGGTAAATTTATGGTAGAGTGTAGAATTTAAACGATTTAAACTTTCAATGCAACATTCATTCAACAACAACATAAAGATTTTGAAAGTTTATGATTTTCAAATGAGCACGGCTATATCTCCCGGCATAATTTCCCACGAACTGATCACGAAACACTTTTGTATAGCTATTAATTCTCGACAAAGTATTCTAATCAATTACCAATTGAAGTAAAGTTAGTCTGACACACTACAAGACTTATCCATTTTGATTTT